>Ga0210400_10000083_pt1 | contig 127381 bp, 120 predicted proteins | sample IncBWH26MmetaG_FD_155456 | JGI IMG/M metagenome (GOLD analysis project Ga0210400, IMG submission 155456) | Forest soil microbial communities from Barre Woods Harvard Forest LTER site, Petersham, Massachusetts, United States - Inc-BW-H-26-M | ecosystem: Environmental > Terrestrial > Soil >... | reverse complement strand
AATGACGCCGCCATCGGCTTCGCCGGCTCGCAAGGCAACTTTGAACTAAACGTTTTCAAGCCGGTGATGGTCTTCAACTATCTGCACAGCGTCGAGCTCCTCGCCGATGCCTGCAACTCCTTCGTGGACCACTGCGTCGTCGGCATTGAAATCAATCGCGCGCAGATCGACAGCTACGTCAACAATTCTCTGATGCTCGTCACGGCGCTCGCTCCCAAAATCGGCTACGACAACGCCGCCAAAGTCGCCAAAGCCGCGCACCACTCCGGCATCAGCCTCCGCGACGCCGCCATCAAGCTCGGCTACGTCACCGCCGAAGAATTCGACGCCCTCGTCAAACCCGGGGACATGACCCATCCCTAAAGCTGTCTAATGGACGAATTAAGAATGTTTAAAAGCATTTCCAAACCGACGGAGCGAGTCAAAACATACAGATGCCCGTGCTGTGCCTTCAAGACGTTGTTCGGCCGAGGGGGATTTGAGATTTGTCCAGTCTGCTGGTGGGAAGACGATGGTCAGGACGACCACGATGCGGAGCAAGTTCGCGGCGGGCCGAACGGTGCGCTGAGTTTGACCGAAGCGCGCAAGAACTTCGCCACGTATGGTGCTAGCGATCCACAATTCGCTTCCAGAGTTCGAGAACCGCTACACGATGAGAAACCGGCAGAAGACGTGACCCACCATGGTTAAAGCATCACAAAAACTGGCACTGCCGGCCCCAGAAGCCCTTCGTCTTAAAGCGCAGTCACTCGCAGTTCTGGATGCGATCATGAGTCCCGATTGGCAGTATCGGTATTACTCCTTCAACTCTAAGTGGAGCGACGGCGAGATGATGGTTTCGATGACCGATAGCTGCGGCGATAATTTCTTTATTCTCTTCAATTGGCATGGTGCCATCCTTAAAGGCTTCGATCACGAGAGCTTCATGAGCCCTTGGGCCCGAGAAGACCAACCCCTTTGGCCAGGACTTTTCGAGGGAGTACCACCGGAATTTCATGAGTTTCTGAAAGAACCGGCTTTCGACATACAAAACACAACTTTCTGTATGTGGAGAAAGCACACGGACAACGCATGGCAGGTTGGGCCTATCGAGTATCCAGAAGGAGACGAAGGCGGCGATGGTTCGGAACAACTACTTTCAATCTTCATCGGCGGACCAGAATCTTATAAACAGTTTGCCCTGGAATATTATGAAAAAGACCCTTCTCTCGAGTTGCTCCGGTGCGTCTACCGCCATGAGATGCTCACTGAGGAACTGATTCGGGGTCTCAATCCAGAAATATCTTTTGCAGACCTAAAACACGATCTCGATGAGATCGGTTATCCGAGCGTATCCGGTGGGAGAAATTGATGAGGTTTGAGAATACTTCGTTAGCTACGCGATTTCTTATTTTGAGCCTGGTCTCTGTTTCAGTGACGAATGCGCAGGCGACGCACACGCTGAAGGCGACGCCTAAAACAGTGGCTTGGGGATATTACGACGCGAAGGCGGCTCCGGTGTTGCGCGTGAAGTCGGGCGACACGGTGGAGATTCAGACGCTAATTACGAACAGCCCGAAGCGGCTGGAAGATGCGGGCGTGCCGCCGGAGCAGGTCGAACAATCGCTGCGCGACATCACTGACCAGGTGAAAGACAAAGGTCCGGGCGGGCACATTCTGACAGGGCCGATTTACATCGAAGACGCGCAGCCGGGCGACGTGCTCGAAGTAAAAATTCTTTCGATCAAACTTGCAATTCCCTACGCCTACAACGCGTTCGGACCGGGCCGCGGTTATCTGCCGGACGATTATCCTTACTCAAAAATCAAAATCATTCCGCTCGACGAAAAACGCATGGTGGCAAAATTCGCGCCGGGCATCGAAATTCCGCTGCATCCTTTTTTCGGCAGCATGGGCGACGCGCCGCCGGAAAGCGCAGGCCGCTTCAACAGCGCGCCGCCGTGGATCATGGCGGGCAATCTGGATAACAAGGACCTCGTCGCGGGCTCCACGCTATACATTCCCGTGCACGCGCCCGGCGCGCTCTTTGAAGTCGGCGACGGCCACGCGGGGCAGGGCGACGGCGAAGTGGATATCACGGCGCTTGAAACTTCGCTCATCGGTACGTTTCAATTTATCGTGCGCAAAGGCATGCACCTGAAATGGCCGCGTGCCGAAACTCCCACGCACTACATCACCATGGGCCTCAACGACGATTTAAATATGTGCGCTCAGCTCGCCGTCCACGAAATGATCGATTTCCTCATGACGGAAAAACATCTTTCGCGCGACGACGCCTACATGCTCTCCAGCGTCGCCGCCGACCTCCACATCACCGAACTCGTCGACGGCAACAAAGGCGTCCACATGATGATCCCCAAATCTATTTTTGTTCAGGGATCAAAATGATCAAGCTCCGTTATCGTCAGCCGCAGCCACTGCCTTGTCATTCCGAGCGGAGCGAGGAATCCGCTTTTTCCTCCGACCGTGACGAAAAGCAGATCCCTCGGGCAAAGAACGCCCTCGGGATGACAAGTAGTAAGGTTTTCGCGGAAATGGGCAGGCTGTAAGCGATGGAAAAATTGTATTACGTCTATATTCTGACGAGCCGCTCTCGGGCGCTGTACACGGGCGTCACCAATAATGTGATACGGCGAACTGGTGAGCACCGCGAAGGAATTGTGAAGGGGTTTGCCAGCAAATATCGAATCCACCGGCTGGTACACTACGAAATGTTTCGAGACGTTCGATCGGCGATTGCACGGGAGAAAATGATTAAGGGATGGGCCCGCCCAAAAAAGTTAGCCCTTATTGAATCAGCGAATTCGACATGGGAGGACAAAGTAGAGGATCTATTTCCGCGCTTTCCGCGAAAAGCAGATTCCTCGCTTCGCTCGGAATGACAAACATAAGACATTTTGCGCGAACTCTCCGTGCGCTCTGCGCTCCGGTCTCTGCACTCTCTGCGTTAATGTTTTGTCTTTCTTTTTCAGCTGCTGCGCAGACTTCAACGTATATGCCGGATTGGTGCAAGGCATTTCCGCGGCCGGAGTACAAAACGCTGCAGCGGGTGCTGCCGAATGAGACGTGGTTTGAGGTTTACAAAGTTGCGCCGCAGACGTTTGCGATTTATGAGCCGCACCAATCGGAAGAGACGATTTCGTATCTGATTGTGGGCACAAAGCAGGCTGTGCTCTTCGATACCGGCATGGGCATCGGCGATATCCAGAAAATCGTGCGTCAATTGACGTCGCGGCCCATCGTCGTGATGAACTCGCACACGCATGACGATCACGTAGGTGACAACTGGGAATTCCCGTTTGTATTCGGCATGGACACCGAATTCACGCGCAAGAATGCGAAAGGCTCCGTTGAAGACGCACAAGCAGAAGTCGCGCCAAGCGAAATCTGTGGCGACTTGCCCGCGAAATTCGATCCGAAAACGTATCGCACAAAGCCGTGGCACATTTCCATCACGATTCATGACGGCTTCAAAGTGAATCTCGGCGGCCGCACCGTGGAAGTGATTGCCACACCCGGCCACACTCCCGACGCGATTTCCCTTTTCGACCGCGCCAACGGTCTGCTCTTCACCGGAGACACTTACTATCCCGCTCCGATCTGGCTCTTCCGTCCGGAAACGGACATGAAAGCGTACGCTGCCTCGGTGAAAAAGCTGCTTGATCTGAAACCAGAAGTAAAACTCGTCCTCGGCGCGCACAACGTTCCGGTTGCTTCGCCGGAAGTCCTCGACGATTTGCTGACCGCCACGGAAATGCTGATCGAAAATAAACTTCCCGGCAAACCGGCATCCGACGGCAAAGTGATCTACACGGCGGGAAAAATTTCCTTCCTGATGAAGGCCGCCAAATGAAATGCGTTCTTCCCTGCTCCGCTTTTTTCCTCGCCACGCTGGCGTTTCCTTTCGCCGCCTGCCCGTCCGAGCAAAAACAGCCCAAAGATCAAAAGCCGCTCGCACGCACCGTCTGGAACCTTGAAGGCGGCGCATTTTTCGCAACCGACGGAAAAATTCCCGGCGGCCCCTGTTTTCGCTTTACGGGACAAGTCACCGCACCCGGCTTCTTCGACAACCTGAAGCGCGTAGACGACGATCAGGGAACGAAGTACGTGCGGGGAACAGAAGCGGTTACCGAATTTCCGCCGCAGCTGGATGTTTCCATTTTGATTCACGATTTTCCGTGCTCGTTTCAGCTCAAAGAAAAAGTGTTTGGATCCTGGCTTACGAAAGAGGATGTCGGCAAATTGAAATTGAAGATGTACTGGAAACGTGGAGTGGAATTGCGCAGCACTACGTGGGCCGCAGCGCCAAGGTTGCTGATTCGCACGCTCGAGCCAAACATAAAGCCGGAAGCGAACGATTTGCCGGAACGTTACGAATGGAATATCACCTTCGCGTTGCCGAGCGAAGGAGTGCCGATCGAAGACAGCCTCGTCTTCACGCTCGAAGCGCCGGACGGCACGATCGCGGCGCGAACTTCAGCGCGCTTATGAACGCGTCATGGATTAAGGCGGTTACTCGTGACAACCGGCAGTGGGCCGCGTAGGAAGGTTGTAAAGAAAAACCGAGCGAACTGTTGAATCAGCGGACGGCAAGGATTTTGGCAGAGGAGGAAAAGGGGCTGCATCGCGCACGGCATTCATCGCTTTCTCGACGAGCAAATCGCTTGCGAACACTTCTTGAAACGAAATGCCGTCTTCCAAAAGTGAGCCGTCGGACTGTACTTTGATCCTCAGTATCAAAAGACCTGTGTCGCCGTCACGAACCGCGGCAGGCATTTTCTTGAGCCAGTACTTTGAAACTTTCGATTGAACTTCGGAGAAATACTTTTTCAGCTCGGGATTCTTGTCCATGGCTTCGTCGCCGAATTCCGTTTTGTAGCAAAACGGATGTTTCAGTTCGACGAGAACTTCGTCGAGCGGCTTTTCGCCCGCATTGATGATGGTTTTCAGTTGCGGCTCTTGCCACTTTGCTTCGCCCGCGGAGCGCGCTACTTCGATCAGCTTTCCGCCGGCCGATTCCTCATTGGCTTGGAAGTCGCCGAGCGCAATCTCCAGACGCGATGCGAACTGGCTCTCGTCAATGCCGTCGCGCGGCTTCAGGTGAAGCTGCAAGACACGGACGTGCTCGTTCTCGAACCGGATGCGGAAATGTGGCGCGTCCACGAGCATGGGATCGCGCTCGGAATACGGCACGCGAATCTGCGTGATGGCGTATGAATCCTTGAGCTCGATGAGCAGCAGCTCCGCCGCGTTTGGCCCGTGATTCTCCAGGTTGTACGCCGTGCCGCCGCGATTCCAGAGCGCACTGCCCGGCCCGTCCTCCCACGGCTCGCCATTTCCTCCCTCCGGAATCCGCCGCAGAAGATCGCCCTTAAGGCAGAGGAGGAGGCCCTCCTTCTCGAGCTTGGGCAGATCCAGGCTCCCCTCCGGGGGGATCTTGAAACGATAAATCCAGACATGCTGATTGTCGGTATCGGTGGAGGAAGAATCGGATATGTTTGCAGCCAACTTTTTTTCCGTTACAGCGGATTTTGGAGCGGGTGAGACTGGGAGTGCACGGGGAGTTTCCTGCGCAGACGCAGAAAACGACACAATCAGAGGAATAAGGATTAGAAAGAGCAAAATTCGCATGGAAAGAAGGCCAGTCAATAAATTAAATACAGGTGAAAGACTTTGAGTTAATTTTGAATCAGGGTCAAGAAGAAACGCCTTGAGAATAAGAGCTGGTTTTTTCGCAGGGGCGAAGAGAATCGTGTTTGCGGTAGACTCGAATCACAATCATGAACGGACGGAAATCCTTCTTCGTGGCAACAATCATCGTGCTGGTGGCTGCGGCACTTTTTGCGAGATGGGTTTTGCATGACGGGTTGAGCGCGCGGTCGACTCCTTCGTGGCTGGAAACATTCGTTGCGCGCAAGTCGCGGCATTTGTCGATTCCGAACGGGGCAAGGGCAGAAACGAGTCCAGTTGTAAATTCGCCGGAAGTGCAGCGCGACGCACGGCTGCACTTTGCAGATCACTGTGCGGTTTGCCACGGGAATGATGGAAGCGGCGATACGATGATGGGACGGGGAATGTATCCGAAACCGCCGGATTTGCGCGATGCGCATACGCAGAAACTCTCCGATGGCGAACTTTTCTGGATTATAGAAAATGGCGTGCGATTTACGGGAATGCCCGCTTTTGGCGGCAACAACGGCGGACATGGTGGCCAAGTGGATAGTTGGAAACTCGTGCTCTTCATTCGGCATTTGCCGCAATTGACGGCGGAAGAGCGGCTTGAAATGGAAAAATACAATCCGAAAGGTCCTGAGGATCGCGAGGAAGAACAGCGTGAGGAGGATTTTCTGAACGAGAACACGCCACAACCAATGAAAGAAATGGAGCATCATCATCACTAGGAGATGGGAATTGCAGATGGAGCGATCGAGCAGAAAACTTCTTTGCGCCGGGGCGGTGCTGGCAATTTCGATGTTTTTCTGCAGGGCTGGAGCGGCTCACGAAGGGCAAGCGAAGGCTACGCTCGTCTCCGGGATTCTCTACCGGGTGCATACAGGATTTCTGGAAGTGAAATCGGATGAAAAACATGTTTCCGTGGTGAAGGTGGATTCCGAGACTGTCTATTGGAATGGAAAAACGGATAAAGTTGCGACCAAAAAGGATTTGAGCCTGGGAGACGAACTGATCGCAGAGATGATTGAGAAAAACGGCGCATTGGTTGCGCAAAAAGTGCGATTTTTGAACCGGGGCTCGTGAGCCCAGCTGTTAGCGATGATAGTTTGAAACGGCAGAAGGACGTTGTTTGTAACGGAGGTAAGTATGAGAGTTCGATCGATTGCGGTCTTAATTGCGCTTGTGTTTGCGGTGGCTGCATATGCGCACGGAGACAAAGTTCACGTGATGGGGACGCTTGAAAAGGTGAGCCCGGAAGTGGTGTCCGTGAAGACGTCGGATGGAAAAGTGGTGGAAGTAAAGCTGGCAACGACGACCGTGTACGTTATGAGTGCCGGAAAGAGCAAGAACGGTTCGCCAGCGAAATTTGAAGATTTGGCAGTGGGGCAGAAAGTAGTCATTCATGCGACGCCGAAAGGCACGGATTTAATCGCCGATGAAGTGAAATTTGGCCCGGCGGGGGGCTCGGCGGCGACAAAACCGGCCGGCAACTGAATTTTTGTTTTATTACTCGACGATGTGGCAGGAGTACGTCTTCAGAACGAGCCAAAGCTCCCTGCCAGGATGAAGATTGAGTGTGCGCGCAGCCCCCAGCGTGACGTGGACTTCAAATAACGGGCCAGCTTGCACTTTGCAGATGATGGTGGCGGAGCGCTGCTCGACCGATTGAACTGTTCCCTGCAGAATATTTCTCGCGCTCAAACCAGAAGGTCTTTCCAACGCGAGAAGAATATCGCCGGCGCGAATGGCGACGCGGACAGAATCACCGGGATGAGCAAAGCCAAGCGGAACTTCAATCATTGCCGATGAGCCGTTCAACGTGACGCGCATTACGCCATCGTAAAGACTGACTTCTTTTACGACACCTTGCAGGAGATTCTCAAAACCGGAAGCGAGAGCGAGGCGTTCTTTTCGTGGTGCGTCGAGAACTTCGCGTGGAATTCCCTGTTGAGCGATTTTCCCCTGATCCATTGTGATGACGCGTTCTCCGAGAGCGTCGACTTCCGCGCGATCGTGTGTGACGTAAAGAATGGGAATTTGGTGTGCGGCGTTCCACGCGCGTAGATCCGCGATGATGGAATTTTTTAGTTCCGCGTCGAGACCAGAGAGTGGCTCATCGAGGAGAAGTGCAATGGGATTGGTGACGAGGGCGCGGGCGAGAGCGACGCGCTGGGCTTCGCCTCCGGAGAGTTCGGCAGGTTTGCGCGATACAAGATTTTCCAAACGGAATAGTTTCAGGATTTCACTGACAGCTTTTTCGCGTTCTGCATTCTGCAAATGCGAAATGCCATATTGGACATTTTGCTTTGCGGTGAGATGAGGAAAGAGCGCAGGAGATTGGAAGAGATAGCCGAGACGGCGATCTTGCGTTGGGATGTTTTTAATCGCGGCGCTATCGAATAAGACCTCATCGGATATAGCGATGCGGCCTTCATTGGGAGGGACAAGGCCGGCGATGCAATCGAGAAGTGTGGATTTTCCTGCGCCAGAAGGACCAAAGAGGATAGTGATGCCGGGCGGGATTGAAAAATCCACATCGAGTTGAAATGCAGGAGACAAAGCGCTCGTGCGTTTGAGGCGTGCACGAACGGAGAGAATTTGTGAAGTTAGTTCGAGAGCCATCGCACACCGACTCGGCGGTTAAGTCCATAGACAAGGGCGAGAAGAATGAAGGAGATGGCGAGAAGCGTGAGGGCGAGTTGATTGGCTGCGGCGTATTCGATGGATTGGACGCGATCGTATATGGCGATGGAGACGGTTCGCGTGATGCCGGGGAGATTGCCGCCGACCATGAGGACGACGCCGAATTCGCCGAGGGTGTGGGCAAAAGTGAGGACGATGGCAGTAATTACTCCGGGGAGCGAGAGAGGAAGAATGATTTTGCGGAAGGTGCGCCAGGAATCTGCGCCGAGGACGCGAGAGGCGTCGAGGAGTTTTGGATCGAGGCGTTCGAAAGAGGCGACGAGGGGTTGAACGCAAAACGGAAGACTATAGAGAACACTGGCGATGACGAGGCCGGTGAACGTGAAGGCGAGCGTGTGGCCGAAAAGAGCGAGCCAGAGTTTGCCGAGCGGGCCGCGGGGTCCCAGAGCGATGAGGAGATAGAAGCCGAGGACGGTTGGCGGGAGGACAAGCGGGAGGGCGACGACGGCTTCGATTAGGAATTTTGCGCGCCACCTTGAGAAGGCCAGCCAGTAGGCGAGAGGCGTGGCGAAGACGAGAAGAATTACCGTAACGAGGAAGGCTAGCTGGAAGGAGAGGAATAGTTCCGGCATGGGGCTGGAAAGAGTTTATCGCGGGATGGGATGCGCGTCGTCCGCGGATTTTGTGAAGCCGTATTTTTGGAAGATGGCTTGGGCAGGGGGAGTTTTGATCCAGGCGAGGAAGGCGAGAGTGGCGTCTTTGTTGGCGGAGCTTTTTAGGGCGACTACGGATTGGATGAGCGGCGTGTATTGCTGGAGAGGAATTTTCCAGGAGCGGCCGGGGCCGAAAGATGGAGAAAGGATGAGGGATTCGGCGAGGACACCGATTTGAGCGTTGCCGGATTGGACGAATTGAGCAGTTTGGGCGATGTTGTCGCCAAAAACGAGTTTGTCCTTGATTTTCTCGTAGAGGCCGGAGTTTTTGAGGGCTTCGAGGGCGGCGCGTCCGTAGGGTGCGTGATCGGGATTGGCGATGGCGATTTTTTTGACGCTTGGATCGAGGAGAGTTTGCCAGTTGGATTTGGCGGGATCGATTTTTTCGGAAGCAGGAGACCAGAGGACGAGTTTGCCGATGGCGTAGGTGTCGGCGGTACTGGGGAGGGCGAGGCCGGCTTCGTTGAGTTTTCGGGGGTAGTCGGAATCAGCTGAAAAGAAAATGTCGAAAGGCGCGCCGTTTTGGATTTGGGCGAAGAAGTTTCCGCTAGAGCCGAAGGTGAGGTTGAGATGGACGCCGGATTGTTTTTCGTAGGCGGCGGCGAGATCGGTCATAGCGAATTTTAGGTCGGCGGCGGCGGCGATTTTTAGTTCGGGTTGTTGGGCGGAAGAGAGAAGAGGGATAGCCACAGAGACACAGAGGGCACAGAGAGTGCGGAGAGAGGAAAATCTGGGTGGAGCGATGGTGGTCTCCAGAAGGTTTGGGAGCCAGCGCCTGAGTTGAGGTCCTTCGGGCATCTTCATGGATGCCCTCAGGATGACAAAGACGGAAAGGAGGCCAAAAAGTGCTGGTGCACTCCGTTGTCGCAAACGAAGCAGGGCGCGATTTATCGTGCCCGTTCGGGAGATGAATTTCGCGAGCGTGCGCATGGCGGGAATCAGACGCGGAGGATCATGACTTCGGTGGATTTGACGAGGGCGGCGGCGCGTTCACCGGCTTTGAGGCGGAGTTCGCGGGCGGCATCGGCGGTAATGAGAGAGGTGATGTGTTGCTCACCGATGCGAAGAGTGACTTGGGCGAGGAGGCCGCTGAATTTGATGTCCACGATGCGACCGATGAGTTGATTGCGACCGGAGATTTTGCGGAAAGTTCCGCGGCGTTCGCCAATATCGCCGCGATTGAGTTTTGCGGGAATGAGGCGGTCGATTTCGGATTCGGGGACGCGGTGGTGGCCGCCGGGAGTCTTTGCGGTTTTTAGTTTGCCGCGATAGATCCATTGTTTGAGAGTGGGATAGCTGATGCCGAGGATGTTTGCGGCTTCGCGAGGGGCGAGGAGACGTTGCATTTGTTCACCTGGGAATGAGTATGGATGATTTTATTGGATAGGACAATACGAATTTAGGCGATTAAACGTGCGCCAGGCGGACAGTTTGGTGGCGGAGCTCAGGATGACAAACCAGGAGATGCGCTGGTGCTCCATCGCACGTCTGGGCGGTGAAACTTTCACCATAAAAGCGGCGTTGGGCCGCCGCAGTCCAAAAAGGCCGGCTTCAGAGAGCCGGCCCTACAACAGCAAGAAAAGAAGAGCCCGGGTTCAGAAAGCGAATCCGGGCCACCGAGGAAAATTAGTTGCGGAGGGGTTTGCCGGTTTTTAAGGTGTGGGCGATGCGGGCCTGGGTGAGTTTTTCGCCGCAGAGGGAGACGAAGGCTTCGCGCTCGAGGTCGAGGACGTATTGTTCGGTGACGAGTTGGGGAGAAGTGAGCGGGCCACCCGCGAGAATGTTAGCGAGCTTACGGGCGACGACGGCGTCGTGTTCGGAGGCGTAGCCGCCGCGGACCATCATGTGGATGAAGAGTTTTGCGCCGGAGAGAAATTGTTCGCCGAGAACCTTGATTTGAGTGGTTTGGGCGCCTTCCTGCCAGGATGCGGCGCCGGGTTTCCAACCGGAGCGATAGAGGGCAAGCGCGGTTTGCTTTGCATCGGCGACAAGACGCTGGGAGTTCATGGAGTAAAGATCTTCGCGGCGGAGATAGCCGAGGTCGCGGGATTCTTCGGCGCTGGTGCCGACTTTTGCGAGAGCCACGTTTTCGAAAACGGGTTTGAGGGCGTGGAAGAGATCGAGGTCTTCGCCACCTGCGGCGTGTTCGTTGGCGCGAATGAGCATTTCCTTTGAGCCGCCACCGCCGGGGATGAGGCCTACGCCAGTTTCGACGAGGCCGATGTAGGCTTCGGCTGCGGCGTGAATTTTTGCGGCGTGGAGGCTGACTTCACAACCGCCGCCGAGAGCCATACCTTGTGGTGCGGCAACGACTGGTTTGCGCGCGTACTTGATGGCGAGATTGATGTTCTGGAATTGCTTGACGGCCATGTGAAGCTCGTCCCATTCCTGTTCTTGTGCGGCTACGAGAACGAGCATGAGATTTGCACCGACGGAAAAATTGACGGCTTGGTTGGCGATGACCATGGCGTCGAAGTCTGATTCCAGGCGTTTGAGGCCTTTGTGGATCATGGCGATGAGGTCCGCGCCGATGGCGTTCATTTTGGCGTGAAATTCGCAGCAAACGACGCCGTCACCGAGGTCGATGAGGCTGGCGCCAGAATTGCGTTCGACTTCTTTGCCGGCGTCCTTGAGAGATTTGAGAATGAGGATGCCGCGGGGCTCTTCGACTTTTTTGGAGCCGGCGGTGGCCGTTCCCTTCTCCGATTCGTAGAAGCTCTTGCGGCCGCTTGCTAGAACTTTTTCGATAAGAATGGGGATGGGGCGATTTTCTTTTTTGAGCTGCGCAGTGAAATTTTGGAGGCCGAGAGCGTCCACGACTTCGAAGGGGCCGAGTTCCCAGCCAAAACCCCAACGCATGGCGCGGTCGACGTCGGCGATGTTGTCTGAAATTTCGGGAACGCGTCGGGCGGCGTAGGAGCAAGTTTCGGAGAGAGCGTTCCAGATAAATTGCTGCGCTTTGTCGCCGGGCTGACCGGCGAAGATGGGACCGACGAAGGCGCGGAGACGTTCGCGCGTATCTTCGATGGCTTTGCCGGCTTCGATGGATGCGAATTTTGCTTTTTGGCGCGGACGATATTCGAAGGTGTTGGCGTCGAGGGTGAGAATTTCTTTTTCGCCTTCGCCTTTTACTTTTTTGTAGAAGCCCTGGCCGGTTTTGTCGCCGAGCATGTTGCGCTTGAACATTTCTTCGACGAGGGCTGGGACTTTGTAGAATTCGCGGGATTCATCGTTGGGCGCGGTTTCGTAGATGTTTTTGACGACGTGGACGAGGACGTCGAGGCCGACGATGTCGGCGGTGCGGAAGGTGGCGGATTTGGGCTGACCAATGGCGGGGCCGGTGCAGGCGTCGATTTCTTCGACGGTCATACCGAGCGACTGCATGAGGCGCAAGGCGTTGAGCATGGAAAATGTGCCGATGCGATTGGCGATAAAATTTGGAGAGTCTTTGGCGGGGACGACGCCTTTGCCGAGGCGGTGGTCGCAAAATTCGGTGAGGGTGGTGAGAACATCTGGAAGGGTTTTCGGACCGGGGATGACTTCGACCAACTTTAGGTAACGGGGCGGGTTAAAGAAGTGCGTGCCGGCCCAGTGCAGCTGGAACTCTTCGGGCATGCCTTCGGCGATGAGATGGACGGGGAGGCCGCTAGTATTCGTGGTGACGATGGCGCCGGGTTTGCGGAATTGCGCGACGCGGGTGAGGAGCTTGCGCTTGATTTCAAGGTTTTCGGCGACGACTTCGATGATCCAATCGGCTTCGGCTACGCGAGGGAGATCGTCTTCGAAATTGCCGATGGAGATTTTTTCGGCGAGCGCGGGAGTGAAGAAAGCGGCGGGGCGGGATTTTTTTGCCGCTTCGAGGCCGGCGCGGACGATTTTGTTTCGATCGGCGGGAGGCGCATCGGGCTTGAGATCGGGCGGAACGATGTCGAGGAGGATGCAGGGCAAACCGGCGTTGGCGAAGTGGGCGGCGATGCGTGCGCCCATGGTGCCGGCACCGAGAACGACAGCTTTTTGAATGGAACGAGTCATGAAAGGCCTTTTTGCTGCGATGTGTGCGAACGGACAGGTTACAAAACCGGCATCGCGCGGTCAAACGACGGGCGGGGTTCCGTTTGAATTTCGACTTTTTGTGTCACGATTCAGGAAATTCAAACGGAACCCCGACTGCTCGAAGAGGAACGCGGATTTAGAATGGTGTTGAGATGATTGATGGGAAAGTGAACATCGCGCTGGATTGGCTGCGAACGGCGAAAGATAAGTTTCGCGCGTTTGCGTATGGTGAAGAGCGTGAACGCACTGAAAGGCCGCGTGTGGGGCTTGCGTTGGCTGGCGGATTTGCTCGCGGGATTGCGCACATTGGCGTGCTACGCGTGCTGCGCGAGGCGGGGATTCCGATTGATTGCGTTGCGGGGACGAGTGTAGGCGCATTGATCGGCGCAGCGTATTGCGCGGGCGCAACGTGCGAAGAGATGCAAGAAGCGGGGATGACGACGACTTTTGCGGATTTTGGGAGATGGACGCCGTCGTGGCTCGGACTGGCGACGAATCAGCGGATGGAAAAATATCTGGCGCGGCTGACTCCCGCGAGGACTTTTGAGGAGTTGAAGACGCCGCTAGCAATCAGCACGAGCGACATCAATGAAGGCGTAACGGTGTATTACACAAGCGGGCCGATCGCGCCGCCGCTGCGGGCGTCGTGCGCGTATCCGGCGTTGTTTGTGCCGATTCAATACGACGGGCGGACGCTTGTGGACGGATTTTTGACGGCGCCTGTGCCTGTGGAAGGCGCGCTTTTGTTGGGTGCGGACGTGGTAATTGCGGTTTATTTGGAAGCGGGGAGCAGCGGAACACCACGCACGGCGGCGGATGTGATCAGCAGGTCGTTCAATATCATTCAGCGGCATGCGGACTTGGCATGGCGGCAGCAGGCGGACTTGATTATCGAGCCGGACGTGCATCCGTATGCATGGGACGATTTTTCGAAGACTCCAGAGTTGGTAAGAGCGGGCGAGGAAGCGGCGATGAAAGCGCTGCCGGAGATTCGAGCGCTAGTGAATGGGGAGAAGAAAGACTCTGCGGCTTAGAAAATATTCAGGAAGGAAAAGGGGCGGCTCCTTCGAGCCGTCCCTTTTTATTTAACTTGTGGATGACGAGATGTTTACTGCGGAAGAAGAACGGTGTCGACGACGTGGATGACGCCGTTTGATTGGAAAACGTTGGCGATGGTGACGTTCGAAACGCCGCCCTTTTCATCTTTGATGGTGATGCCATCTTTTCCATGAGCCATGATCCAGAGTTTGCCGCCGCTGACAGTAGTGAGCTGCGCGGTGCCATGACCAGCTTTGATTTGCTTCCAAAGATCTTGTGCGGAGAGACGGCCGGCGACGACGTGATAGGTGAGAACCTTCGTGAGCATGTCCTTGTTTTCGGGCTTGAGGAGCGTGTCCACGGTGCCGGCGGGGAGTTTCGCGAAGGCGTCATTTGTTGGGGCAAATACGGTGAATGGGCCAGTGGACTTGAGCGTGTCCACGAGACCGGCGGCTTTGACAGCGGCGACAAGGGTGGTGTGGTCTTTGGAGTTAACGGCGTTGTCGACGATGTCTTTGGTCGGATACATGGCGGCTCCGCCGACCATGGGATCCGATTCCATTTTGTTGTCCATCATTTTGTCCTGCGCGGAAGAGACAGATGCGCCCGCGAAACCGAATGCAACGAAAGCCAACGCTGCGAATAGCTTTTTCATTTTCGTAAGGTTCCTTTTCCTCAGTTTTGGATTGGGTTGTTCCCCGGTTGGATATACGGGGTGCAGGACGCGGATGGATGATGAATAAAAGAAAAAGTTGTGAGGATTAATTTTGAGAAAAAAGGAGGGAATACTCATCCGATCGAAGTGAATTGACGTAAGGAAAAATTGCGAACTAAAGGGTTGTTACTTCAACTTGAACGGGATGACCTTCGCCTTTGCCGCGTTGGGTGAGCCAGGCGGCGAGGCCTTCGGCGAAGCGTTCGGGGGTGAGGCGATAGCTGGCTTCGATGCGGCCATCGGCGACGGGGAGCGTGTCGTCGAAATCGGCGGAGTTGGTGAAATTGCGCATACAGAATTGATCGAGCCAATCGAGCGGACAGGGCTTTTTCTTGCCAAGGATGACGACGTCAACAGAGAACTTTTGCGCGTACATGCGTCTATTTTAGCAGGCAAGCGGCTGTGCTTCAGGGCGCAACTTGCGTGTGGCGAGGGCATCTCATAGACTGAATTTTCGGTGAAACGGAGTTGAGGAGAGAGTGATGCGCAATTTTGTTTCGCGGGTGGTGGCGTTGAGTTTAGTTGTTGGAGGCTTAGGCGCGGGGATTGCGTGGGGCCAAGCGAAGCAGACTTTGCCGGCGCCGACCGAGAAGCGGGTGATTTATCCGGAGAATGCGGATGCAAAGGCAGAGATTGCCGAAGCCTTGGCAAGTGCGGCGAAAACGCACAAGCGTGTGATTTTGGTTTTCGGCGGGAACTGGTGCTACGACTGCCACGTTCTGGATACGGCGTTCCGGAGCGCGGAGATTGCGCCGATCGTAAATAAGAGTTTTATCGTGGTGCATGTGAATATCGGGGAGTACAACAAGAATCTGGATTTGGCGGATAAGTATGACGTACCGCTGAAGAAGGGTGTGCCGGCTTCGGCGGTGCTGGACAGCAACGGCGCATTGCTCTACAGCCAGAAACATGGGGAGTTTGAATCGGCGCGGTCAATGTCGAAAGAAGAAGTACTGGCGTTTTTGGAGAAGTGGAAACCGAAGAGTGGAAGTTGAGGCGAACCGCGAATTTGGTTGTTTGAGTCGATGCTGAGGTCCCTTCGCGTCCCAGTCTGAAGCGGGACACTCAGGACACCACTACAATTAGAGGATGGATTCGATTTCGGGGTCGATGGCGACGTGGGTGGCGGGGAAGCTGTTGATGGAGTGGCGCTGGGCGCCTGATTCTTCCGTGAAATTGAAAAACCGGCTGATGTGGTAGTCCTCGTCGAAGCCGGAAAAGAGGCGATTGGCCTCTTCGACAGAAAATCCGAAATTTGAGATGGCCACGGGATCGCCAAAGGCATGGACGAGTTTACGATAGCGTTCAACGAGTTCCAGCAAAGACATGAATGGCGCGCGACCTGTAGCTTCGGAGGTCATAGAAGCACCTTGGGATGAGTCTAGCGCCGGAGGGCGAAGAAGCAAAGGAAAACCGGAGCGTTTGGCGGGAGCGTGGAGATTGGTTAGACTGAAGGACGAAATTTAGGATTTATGGAGGAATGAAAATGAGTATGGCTATTGGACAAATCGCGCCGGATTTTACGCTGCAGAATCAGGACAAGCAGGAAGTGAAGCTTTCGAATTTCGCGGGAAAGAAAAATGTGGTGATTGTTTTCTACCCGTTGGACTGGAGTCCGGTCTGCACGAACGAGCATGTTTGCTTTGTGAACGAGATGAAGTCGTTTGAGACGCTGGACGCAGAAGTACTGGGCGTGAGCGTCGACAGCGTTTGGTCGCACAAGGCTTACGCAGAAAAGATGGGGATCAAGTATTCGCTGCTAGCGGATTTTCAGCCTCGGGGAGCAATGGCGGAGAAATATGGAGTGTTTTTGGCGGACAAAGGAATTACGGGGCGGGCGATTGTGATTGTGAACAAGGATGGGAAGATTGCGTGGATCAAGAACTACGATATTCCCGTGGTGCCGGATTTGAAGGAAGTAGCGGCGGCACTGCAGCAGGTAAAGGCGGCGACGGCGTAAAAATAAAAAATTGCAAATTAGCAACAGGAAAGGTCCGGAGTAAAGTCCGGGCCTTTTCTTTTGCTTCACACCTCGAAGGCTAAAGCCCCTGAGCTATGCAGCTATCGGCACGGCTAAAGCCGTGCCCTCCCAAAAAAATTTCCGAGACAACGCTACGGAACACTGGCGAGGGAGCCGAGGAGCGTTGGCGAGAGAAGCCAAAGGATAAGCACGAGGATTCCGCCAATGATGAGGTGCTTGCGGATTGGGTTCGGACGGACGGCGGCGTAGGCGGCGGCAAGAGCGGGAACAAAGACCAGCCAAATCAAGAGAATCATCCCTACATGTTCGGGCCAAGAGTTGGGCAGGAACTGGACTAACCAGTCGAGATGAAGTGCATCTGCAATTCGCGGAACTGCGGCGATCAGGCTGAGCGAAACGTTCACTAGAAGAAAAATTGCGAAGAGGTCGCGGGGTGATCGATGCCGCGGCAGATCCGGGCGCGAAAAAGGTTCGCGCTCGGGCGGGAGTAGTTTTGTCCAGCCGAGCGCGAGAGGGATAGCTGCTCCCAGCAATAGGACCATCAGGAGGAGAACCGCGACGCGCGGGTCCAGATGGCCAAAGGAAGGGAGCAGATCAAACACGGTTCAAGTTGGTTCGAGATTTATTTCGCTGCAAAGTCATTGCGAGCAACGAGTCCACTCTTCATAACGAATTTGACGCTTTCGAGCACCGGAACGTTTTCGAGCGGGTTGCCGTCCACGGCGATGATGTCCGCGTAATAACCAGTTTCGATGGAACCCGCTTTGCCTGACAGATTGAGAAGGTCTGCTGCGTTGATTGTGGCGGCTTGAATCGCGTCGATTGGCTTCATTCCCCATTCGACCATTTTGGCGAACTGTTTTGCGTTGTCTCCGTGTGGATAGACGCCGGAATCGGTGCCGAAGGCTATTTTCGCACCGGCTTTGAAGGCTTTGCGGAAATTCTCGCGCTGCAGACGGCCGACTTTCTTTTCTTTTTCAATCGACTCATCCAACATACCTGCCTTTTTACCTTCTTGGAGAATGAAATCGTCATTGTAAATATCGAAGACGAGATAGGTGCCATGCTGCTTGGCGAGGGCAATGCCTTCGTCGTCGATGAGGCTGGAGTGTTCGATGGAATCGATGCCAGCGCGGATGGCGTCCTTGATGGATTGCGTGCCGTGAGCATGAGCGGCGACTTTGCGACCGAGTTTGTGAGCTTCTTCAGCGATGGCGGTCATCTCTTCGAGCGTGTACTGCGGTGTGCCTGGCTGGTCTCCTTTACTAAGGACGCCGCCGGAAGCACAGATCTTGATGAGGTCGGCGCCGTACTTGATGACTTCGCGGACTTTGGCGCGCGCAGCCCAGGGTCCGTCGGCGACACCTTCCGCGACGTGGTGATATTCGAACGGAAGAAGATTGTCGTCGCAGTGGCCGCCGGTGATGCCGAGCGGCGGGCCGGAGACGAACATGCGCGGGCCGGGGAACTCTCCGGCGTTGATGCCGTCGCGAACGGCCACGTCGGTAAAGCTGGAAGCGCCAACGTTGCGAACGGTGGTAAATCCGGCGAGGAGCGTGAGGCGGGCGTTCTTGACGCCGGTGACGGCTTCGCGCGGAACGCTGATGCCGAGGCCAGCGTAGCCGTTCGCTGTTGGATCGGCTGTGATGTGCGTGTGGACATCCATGAGGCCGGGGAGGCAGGTGGCATGCGAGAGATCGATTGTGCCCTGCGGGAGCGAAGAGCCGGCTGCGGCGACGGAGGTGATAGTGCCGTCGGCATCGAAGGAGATGAGCTGGTTGTCGAGGAGTTTGCCGGAGCGAACGTCGACGAGCTTGCCGCAGCGCACTGCACCGCCAGCCGGCGCGGCCTGCGAGGTGACCACGAACGCGAAAGACATAGTAAGAGCGATCAGAAATTTGCGCATGAATCTCCCTCTGGAATAGGAAAAAAGTGCGAAGAGAGAATAGCGCGAGAGGAGCGCCTGCGTCACTTGGAAGGTTGAGTCCGTGGGGGCAGTTTGAATTTTGATCTCTTGTGTCACGAACGAAAAATTCAAACTGACACCACTACTTCTGTGCGGATGGGACAGGCGGCGGAACGGTGTTTGAGAAAGAGCGAACGAGCATGACGAGCTGCCAGCGCTGCTCATCAGTGAGTTTCTTTTTGTAAGACGGCATGGGCTTGTGGCCGTTTGTGATGACGTAATAGAGCTCGCCGTCGGTGACCGTGCTGAGATGGGGAGCGTCGGTGAGCATGCGGGGGCGCGGGTCGTACATTTTCGCTTGCGGGCCATTTCCCTGCCCCGTTTCGCCGTGACATTCGGCGCATTTATCAAGATAGATGGGAAGGATGGATTTGGCAGCGGTCTGCGCGTCGGTCGTAAGGGGATTTTTAACAAGCTTGGCTTCTTCGGGGAGGATCCAAACGCTGTGGTTGTATGCGGTGTAGGCAAAATACGTAGCGAGAGCGAAAAGGATGATGAGAAGAATGGCGGCAGTGCGAGTGGAGGACGGCTGCTTTTTGTCGGGCATCCATCAAATTTTCCCACAAATTGAACGCAACGCAGAGTGCGATGGGCGATTAGGAGCGAAACGTCAACCATAGGAGTTCGGCGTTGAGGACGAGAATGGCGGCGGCGACGACCCAGGCGACGAAAACGGTGACGCGAGAGTTTACGAATTCGCCCATGCGGCGGCGGTCGCTTGTGAATTGGACGAGCGGAATCACGGCGAATGGAAGCTGGAAGCTGAGGATAACCTGGCTGAGAACGATGAGCATATTGAGCTTCGATTCTCCGGCTATGCCGATGACGAGAATCGCTGGAAGAATGGCGATGCTGCGAGTGATGAGGCGCCGCAGCCAGGGCTTAAGGCGAATTTGCAGGAAGCCTTCCATGACGATTTGTCCGGCGAGGGTACCGGTGAGCGTGGAGTTTTGGCCTGAGGCGAGGAGCGCGCAGGCGAAGAGAGTGCTGGCGAGGCTGGCGCCGAGAGTTGGAGTGAGGAGTTGGAAGGCTTCTCTGATGTCCGCCACGTGGTGGAGGCCGTGCGCGTGGAAGGCGGCGGCACCGAGAATAAGAATGGCGGCGTTGATGAAGAGAGCGAAGCCGAGGGCGAAGGTGGAATCGAAGATGGCGTAGCGGAGAGCTTCGCGGCGCTGTTTTGGCTCGCTGCCAAAAGCACGGGTTTGGACGAGGCTCGAATGGAGATAGAGATTGTGCGGCATGACCGTGGCGCCGAGGATACCGATGGCGATGTAGAGCATTTCGCGATTTTTGAGGATTTCGGTGCTGGGAACGAAGCCGCGAGCGGCGGTAGCCCACAAAGGGCGCGCAAAGAAGATTTCGTAAGCGAAGCAGGCGGCAATGGTGAGGATGAGCGTGATGACGAGAGCTTCGAGAAAGCGGAAACCTCGGCCTTGCAACAGAAGAACAATGAGGATGTCCAGCGCGGTGAGGATTACACCGAGGAGAAGCGGAATGTGAAACAGGAGCTGCAAGGCGACTGCGGAGCCGAGGACTTCGGCGAGATCGCAGGCGGCGATGGCGATTTCGCAAACGACCCAGAGAAAAATGGAAGTGCGGCGCGAGTAGGATTCGCGGCAGGCTTGGGCGAGGTCGCGGCCGGTGACGATGCCGAGTTTGGCAGAGAGCGCCTGGAGGAGCATTGCCATCAGATTGCTGAGAAGAATGACGCTGAGGAGCGTGTAGCCGAATTGTGAACCGCCCTGGAGGTCGGTGGCCCAGTTGCCGGGGTCCATGTAGCCGACAGCGACGAGGTAACCCGGACCGGCGAAGGCGAAGACTTTGCGCAGCCAAGAGGCCGTGGACGGGACAGGGACGGTGCGATGGGATTCCGGAAGAGAAGGCGGGCCGACGATGGGCCGGGGGGCAGCGGAGGAGTCGAAGATGGGGTCGACGAATTCGGCCATTTTAGTTAACTATGGTTAATACTCCTACAAAACTACATTTAATAAGAACGGATGTCAATGGGACTCGCGCTTTTTGTGCTTTTCGGGAAAGAGCCGAGGACGGCGCGACTTTGGCGACTGTGGTACCTTGAACATGCAACTACGGAGAAGAGACGATGAGTGAGCAGCAACCACAACAACCTGGCCAAATGGGGCAGATGCAGATCAAGGCCGATGAGAAGGAGTTGCAGGGCCTCTACAGCAACTTGATGATGATTCATCACAGCGTAGAAGAGTTCACATTGAACTTTATTTATATTTTTCCCAACGGAGCGCAGGGGAAGCTGTTGAGCAGCATGATTGTCAGCCCGGGGCATGCGAAGCGGATCTGGCGGGCGCTTGGTGAAAATATTTCACGATATGAGGCGCAGTTTGGACCGATCAAGGAACTGCCGGAAGGGCCGACGCCGAATGTGGGATTTGTGCAGTAAAGTTTTGGAGGTAAAAGGTTGAGATTTCAGGGCAGGAACCGACGTTTGATTGTGGGAATTTTCGCCAAATTTTTGGCGAGGGAGTTTTGTAGGGCCTGTTTCGCGTGTTAGAATTCCAGAGTTGTAGTTCCTTCTAGCTGGGCCTGTAGCTCAGGTGGCTAGAGCGCGCCCCTGATAAGGGCGAGGTCGGTGGTTCAAGTCCACCCAGGCCCACCATTCAAACCATCAGTAAATACGCGGTTATTCTCACTTTTCCCCTTTTCGGGGATCTCCCTTAAAAAACCGTTTTGTTAATCTCGTCAACTTTGTCAACTTTACGATTGGCCGGATGGCAGTACACTGAGGGCGCCAAGACTCTTCGGTTGAAGGCTGAACGGCTAACATCGATTAGGCTAGGTCGAGGACGCTGCCTGATTCGCCTCTAGATTGGAAACCGCAAAAAAAAAACGAGAGTAGATTGACCACAGTCGGGTTCCCCTGCGAACTCTTGCAGATTCTATGTCAGCTGATCAGGGCAAGGAACGACGCGAATCATGGGTCTTAAAGCGCCGACTTGTCGCAGCACTAAAAAATAAGAAAAGTCGCGAGTCGGATGGGCGGGCTACGGCCTAGCCCGATAACCAGCGCAAAGTTCCGAATGCGATCATGGCGACTATTTCTTGGCCCATTTGGTTCATCGAATCCTGCTGAGGAATTTAAAGACCAATACATTCAAACGTTGCCAGAAAAGCAGAAGGCGTCCCCACATCGGGGCGCCTTCTGCGAATCTGCCGCTTCATCGCAAAGCGAAGGGTTGAGTTTAGAAGAAAACCTTCAAGGAAAGTTGCAGCGCTCGAGCTTCGCTCGGGAACGCCGCACTAAAGTTGTTGAAGATGCCGCGTTGCGGTTCAAGGGCGTTGCGCGGCGAACCGGTAACGGCCTGGGCAGTCACCGCGTTGGTCGCTCCACCGAGCGCACCGGGGCCAGCACCCGCGGCGCAGCATGGAATAAATTGTGGATGATTCAACAAGTTGAAGGCCTGCACTCCGAACTCAACTTTGTACCGCTCGGTGATCACGAAGCGCTTGATCGCGGTGACGTCGAAGTTGTTCGTTGGGGGAGTGAGAATGGTATTGCGGCCGGTATTTGCCAGGGCGCCGTAGTAAGCCTGAATATATTTTGCGCTTGGGTTGACTGCGGCGTAACCCACAACATCGTCTGCAATATTCAAGACATTGGCCAACGTGCAATCGGCGGGCGCCACGGCACTAGTGCAAAGTGGCACTACGCCACTTCCTGTAACTCCGACACCCGAAGGGTTGGTAATGGTGCGGTCGCCAGCAGAATCGCCGTTAAGATTAGCATCTACTCCGCTTTGCGCGGTTGCCCACTCACCGGTCTGATATGTATAGATCGGGGCAATTTCCCAATTGCCAAAAACGTTCCTTGCAAACGCGTTCCCACTTTTGAAAAACGGTTCGTCGTATATCAGCGCCAGAGTAAAGCGATGACGATGATCCAGAGCTGAGTTGGACCTGTCAGCAGACAAGTTCTCAAAGTCTTGCTGGCGGCGCGGCGTCAGGTCTGTGGTGTGGAAGTCTGCAGTGCTGTTATCAATCAAGTGGCTGTAGGTATAAGCGCCGACAAACTGCAGTCCATGGCTCATACGGCGCGTGACCTGCAACGCCATACCGTGATAAGTCGAGGACCCGGCTGGGATGAACGAGGTAAGGGCATTTTGATTGAAACCAGCAGCGTCATAAAGCGGGACGATACCATCACTGCTATTTAGAATTGTGCCCAGGTTCACTGTCGAAGCGTCCAAGGCGGCCTGCGATGGTACATTTCCGATGTAGGTGGGCAGGTGCAAAGCCGGAGTCGTCTGAGCCGCAAGGTTTACAATCGATTGCACGTTGAGATGAATCCCGCGAGTGCCAATGTAGCGCACCTCGACGGTGTAATCATTCCAGAAGCTGTGCTGAACACCCAAGGTCCAATCGATGGTCTTCGGATCCTTCACGTTTGGCGGATAATAAGTGGTGGTAGCAGCTCGCGCGGCCGCCGGAGTGGGAAACGTTTTGACACCTCCTGTTCCCGGTGGCAAGCCGCCGTTAGCGAGAAAATTCGGAATATTTGCCGTAAGGGACGGGGTGTTCTCCGTAACGCTCAACTCCGGTGGCAAAGACAAAATGCCGATGTTGTCGTAGTGGACGTCATACGCGATTCCGAAACCGCCGCGTATGGACGTCTTGCCACTGGTGCCGGGCGAATAGGCGAATCCCACACGCGGTCCCCAGTCGTTTTTCGGAGCGCGAGGCTCATCAAATACCGCCACGCCAGGCACCGAGGCGAGGCTGTTCAGGCTTTGCGACCGAATGCCGAATGGTGTGGTGGTGTATTCGTACCGCATGCCGAAGTTCAATGTAAGATTTTGCCTGATTCTCCAATTATCGTTCACGAACCAATAGACAGCGGACTGATCGCCATAATAGGTGGATTGGCCTACGCTTCTTTGCGCCAAAGCATCAGGGCTCAGGTCATCCAGATATTGCTGCAAGGAATTGTATTCGTAGTCGCCCCGCGCTCGTTGGGTGAACGACTGAGGAGAGATGTACTTGCGACCCTCAACACCCACTTTCAGAGTATGTTTGTTGTGCGTCCAGCTGACGTTGTCGGATAACTGGTAGGTGTTAATAATCGTGAACTGCGGTGCGTTTTGGTCAGGTCCGATATTAAGGCCATTGAGGCTGTTGAGAACGATGTTGGGAAAGCTATCCAAACCCGGGAACGAAAAGTTCCCAGCTGGGTTTTTAGTATCAAAGCGATTGTAGCCAAGCCGGAGTTCATTCTGGGTGTTGGCGTTAAATGTGTGGTATTCATTAACGGTCAAAAGATGAAATTTGGTCGGCGCGTTTAGATAAAAGGCCGGCAAGAATGCAACCGTGTCAATTCCCACCGAGCGGTTATACACATAGCGACCGCGCAGTTGGTCTTTCGGGGATATGTCGTAATCAATACTGCCCAACGCCGCCCAGTTATTAAGGTAGTTGGGACCGGAAAAGCTCAGAATCCCTTCTGGCACCGAGGCAGTCGCGCCGGTGTTGCTGGTTACAGTTTCTACACCTTGGGCAGCGGCGTTAGGACCGCACGTTCCCGTCGTGTCTACCGAGGCAGCTGGCGCCACGTACTTTTGCAAGATGGCCAGGTTAGTCGCTGAAATCCCCGGCAATGTCGCCAAGGCACTATAACCAGCGGCCGTCGGTGCGCAGACGGGGGCTCCGAGCACGGCCGCTGCTCCGATGGGGTTATATTCCAAGGCGCCAAAGAAGAAGAGTTTGTTCTTGACGATCGGTCCGCCAAACACTCCGCCCATGCGGTTGTTGTCGTAGCGCGGATTTGACGTAAGGCCGTTGTTGATGACGGATTGGTCGACGGCGTTAAAATTTCGGTTCTCAGAGTAGATGTAGGCATCGCCATGAAACGAATTCGTGCCGCTCTTGATGATAGTGTTGAATTGGCCACCGGACGAGTGTCCGAAGTCAGGAGCGAACTGGTTTTGCAGAACTGAAAATTCCGCCACTGCATCGTTCGGGATCGTGACCAACGGGCCGGTTACGGATTTGCTGTTGTTGTCCACACCCTCTATGGTGAAGTTGTTATTTCTGGGACGCTGGCCACCGATGCTCGGACCTGTGCCTGCGCCGATTCCGCCGCCGGTGGCGACGCCAGCGCTCAGGAGCGAAAGATTCAGAACGCCGCCTGTAACTGACGACACAGGCAGATCCGCCGCGAGTTTCTGGTCAAAAGTGCTGGTGATTTGCGCCGTCGTGGTGTCCAAGGCTGGTGCAGCACCCGAGACCTCAATAGACGTGGTAGCGCCCTTGATTTCCAGAGTGATTTGCAACGTGCTGGTTTTATTCAACTCAAGCTGGAAATTCTTGATTGTGGTGGAAGCGAAGCTGGAAGAGGAAGCGGTCACGCTGTAGGTGCCCACCGGTAAATTATTGAAGCGGTATTCACCGCTTTCATTTGCCTGAGTGTTGTACTTAACTCCGGTTTCGGAGTTCACCGCTTCTACCGTCGCGCCCGGCACCCCTCCACCCGTCTTATCCAGGACGGTTCCGACGAGGTCGGCACTGATTACTTGAGCGCTCACGGCCCCGACGATCGCCAGACCGAGGGCCAGGATCGCTGTGCACGAGAGCACAAAAAATCTGCGAATATTTTGATTCACTGAAGCCTCCATCAATTTATGTGCGAATGATCCGGGCAGAATCTAAATACACTCGCCGGGTGATACTCAGTGGATACCGGAGCAAGTCGAGTTCCCAACATGAAGATCTATTCAGAAGCTTACTTTTCAATAATTTACATAAACTGTCTTCTGCGGCCTTATGAGTTTGTGGAGGGGAGCTAGTCGCCTCCGACCGCGGATCTTGGAGGCTTGCATCATATTCTCGGAAACCCATCCCGCTAGCTTGTGAACACACACCAAGAAACAGCCGCATGCCCACGAATTCCAGATTCTGTAGATCGATCCCTGCGACGCACAAACTCGGCAACAAGGGATACAAGAGTCAGGCAGATCATTTCGATTGACTTCTGAATTATTTAACATACATACTGGTTGGTATGTTAATCGCTCGCGGGAGGAAGCGAAAGTTCCGTGATCCGGAGCGTACACGGGAGCGTTTGCTGCAAGCGGGTTTTCGGGAGGTCCACAGATCGGGCTTTCAGAGCGCCAGCATCGATGCAATTCTCGCCGCCACCAACGTCACCAAGGGAGCGCTCTATCACCACTTCGACAGCAAGGAAGCCCTGGGATATGCCATCGTCGAAGAAAAGATCGCAAAACTCACGCGCGACAGGTGGTTGGTTCCTATGCGTCGCGAGGGGGAACCCATCGACATTTTGATCGGCGTTGTCCGGCGGATACCAGCTGGGCCCCAAGACGTTCGCGCTGGTTGTCCGCTGCTCCTTTTGTCACAGGAGATGTCTCCGCTGGACGAGCAATTCCGCAAGCGGCTGGAGCGGATATTCCTAGATTGGCAGGAAGGAATTGCAACGCTTTTAAGGAAGGGGAAGACACAAGGAACAGTTCGCCGCGATCTGAATCCAGACGAGGCTGCCAGCTTTTTGGTCGCGACAGTCGAGGGCTACGGTACGTTAGCAAAAAATGCTCAAGATCCAAACGTGTGGAAAACGGGAATCAGAAATATCGTGGGATGGCTGAAGTCTCTTCGACCGCCGGACAACTACAAGCGGCGCTGATCGCGCCGCTATCAGGCGAAGCGTTTCAAAGTGCATCTTGAAAAGGAGAATGAACAATGACAAGGATCACAATGCCACGCAGGAATCTGCTCGCAACGGGAGCCTGCGCGCTGGTCGGTGCGGTGCCCCTACCCGGGCTGGCAAGGGCCAGCGCATTGGGAGGGCGTGACTTAACGAGCGAGTAAATCATCCGTAAGTGGTACGCGGCGTGGGAAAAGAAGGATTTGGGCACGTTCAATATGCTGCTCGCCGACAACTTCACCTTTTCGAGCGCGGCCGGCGACGACCACATCAGCAAGAGCACTTTCAAATCGCAATGCTGGGACACACAGGTTGATTTCATTGGACACTTTGACATCGAGCGAATCACTACTGGCGAGGCAGATGCTTTTGTGAAGTATCTTTGCCATACCAAGAACGGTAAATCGTTCCGGAACGTAGAGTATCTCCGTATCAAGAACGGACAGTTGGAATCTATTGAGTGTTATTTCGGCGCACAATCCAGCTTTCCGTCAGCGGTAAGCACTGGGCAGAAGTAACTTGTGGGCCAGATGGTTTTTGATGAATCAGAAGTAGTGCGCAATCGTCAGTCTCGCTTCGTGCAGCAAGAAGTCGAAACGAGAGAGCAATGCGAGGGGTTCCACAATGAGCGCCCGCGAGATTCAGGATCAGAAGGCCACTGCACGTGAGATGTTTGTTCAACAGGCTGCTCGCGCTAATGCGGACGTTTCGGCTAGCCCACTGCGGGGAGATACGATTTGCTCCACCAAGAGCGAACGGGAATGCACTCTTGAATCGACAGCAGAAGATGGGTCGTACGAACCTGTAGATACATCATTGCTTCCCGTAACCCGGGTTGATGCTGCAAACCTCATCCGAGCCTTGCAGCAGTTGGAGGTTATGGCAAAGCGACAGGCGCCACGAATCGCGTTCAAGGCAAGGGGTAGAATCTTATTCGTGGATTTAGCTGAGATCGTGGCAGTGCAAGCCGAAGGTAATTACGTTTCGCTGCGACACCGGCCCAATCCCTATTTGCTGCGCGAGTCTCTCTCGTCCATGGCGGAAAAGCTCAAGCCCTACGGTTTTATTCGCATCCACCGCTCGGTAGTCGTGAATATTTCGGCCGTGGAGGAGATTCAACCTTTACCTACGGGAGAGTACAAGCTGCGTGTAAAAGGTGGGAAGGAGTATTTGGTAACGCGCACATACAAAGACAACCTCAGAAATCTGGCTCAACTGTGGGTAGGCTCAGAGCGCCTTTGCGGCTAACAGGCAGGAGCGTCAGGGCGAGGGCCAGATTCAATATCGATTGTCAGAAAAAGGCAGAATTCTCAACCCACAATCTGTGTATCCTTGTGCGACTTGTGCGGCGTTTGACAGTCCCCGCTTGCTTGTAAGTTGTTGTAAAACCATTTCACGCAGCGCTGATAAGGGCGAGGTCGGTGGTCCAAGTCCACCCAGGCCCACCAATTATTTCTACGGCCGCATCTCTTAGGGACGAGAATTTGCTCTAGGTCCCGACCGAATCGCCTTTATGTCGGCGAGGTAGCCATAGTGGCAATCTTCGATGCTGCAGAACCAGCGAACACGTGGTTCCGCATCAGTATTCTTTCGGCGATACAACCAGCGGCCGTGTATGGGGCACTTCATGGTGTTCACGCCGGGCTCGTCGACGGAGTGCGCGTGGTCGGGCATTCCAATGAGCATGTAATATCCAGCGGTTGAGTTATATCGAACGCTGCACCCGATTGAACTACAATGGTATGACGCCAGGCGCCCGGTGTTTGCCTTAGAGCCGCCAAGTTCGTACTTCATTAGGCGGTTGTCGCGAGAGCAAAGCGGTTTCAGATGGGGACTCAAAATACTTTCTGCCGAAATCATCATAGTAATTCACCCGAATGATCGGATGCTTGTTCGCGGAGGAGTCCGCACGAATACTGTTGACGGAATGGCGATTGAAACGAGAAGTGTTTGGTACCGTTCAGTACGAACCTCCCATACCCCCACTGGCCGCTGCCAACTTTTGCTCTCCCTTGGCGTCGGCTATGAGGACTTCGGTTGTCAGCATTAGGGAGACAATGGACGCAGCGTTCTGAAGTGCAAGACGCGTGACCTTGGCCGGATCGATCACACCAGCCTTAACCAAGTCGCCGAACTCACCTGTCTCTGCGTTGAAACCGAAGTTCTCATCTTTCGATTCGCGCACACGTCCTACAACCAGCGCGCCTTCGTGCCCGGCGTTCTGGGCAATCTGCCGCAATGGTTCTTCGAGGGCACGCTTCACGATGTTCACTCCTGTGGCTTCATCGTCGTGGAGCTTGAGCTTCTCGAGTGCTGGCAAGCAGCGGAGCAGAGCGGTCCCGCCGCCCGCGACGATTCCTTCCTCAACGGCTGCACGCGTAGCGTGCATGGCGTCTTCGACGCGGGCCTTCTTCTCTTTCAGCTCAGTTTCCGTGGCTGCGCCAACTTTGATTAGCGCGACGCCGCCGACAAGCTTCGCCAAACGCTCCTGCAGCTTTTCCTTGTCGTAGTCGGATGTAGTGTCTTCGACCTGAACACGAAGCTGCTTGATTCGGCCTTCGATCTCGCTGGCCTTGCCGGCGCCCGCGACGATCGTGGTGTTATCTTTGTCGATGGTCACTTTCTTTGCGCGTCCCAGGTCCTCAAGTTTCACATTCTCGAGCTTGATTCCGAGATCTTCGGTGATGGCCTTGCCGCCCGTCAGGATTGCGATGTCTTCCAGCGTCGCCTTGCGGCGATCACCAAAACCGGGAGCTTTCACTGCAGCGCACTGCAGTGTGCCGCGCAGCTTGTTCACTACGAGAGTTGCCAGCGCTTCACCTTCCACGTCCTCAGCGATGATCAACAGGGGCTTACTCATTTTTGCTGTTTGCTCGAGCAGAGGAAGCAGATCTTTCATCGAGCTGATTTTCTTCTCGTGGATCAGGATGTACACGTCCTCGAGTACGCATTCCATGCGCTCGGGGTCGGTCACAAAATAGGGTGAGAGATATCCGCGGTCGAACTGCATGCCTTCGACTATTTCGAGGGTCGTCTCCATCGTCTTGGATTCCTCGACAGTGATGACGCCATCCTTGCCGACCTTCTCCATCGCTTCGGCGATGATGCTGCCCACCTGCTTGTCGGTGTTGGCACTGATTGTGCCCACTTGCGCAATCATGTCGCCCTTCACCTCGCGAGAGATCCTCTTGATCTCTTCCACGGCGACTTCCACAGCTTTATCGATACCGCGCTTGAGCGCCATCGGGCTTGCGCCTGCGGCAACCGTTCTCACACCTTCGCGGAAGATCGCTTGTGCCAACACGGTCGCGGTGGTGGTGCCATCACCAGCCACGTCGGACGTCTTGGATGCGACCTCGCGCACCATCTGTGCACCCATGTTCTCGAGCGGGTCTTGCAGTTCAATTTCTTTTGCCACCGTCACACCGTCTTTTGTGATGATTGGTGCGCCGAACTTTTTCTCGATCACCGCATTGCGCCCCTTGGGGCCAAGCGTAATCTTTACCGCGTCCGCCAGAGCGTTGACGCCGCGCAAAATCGCCTGTCGCGAATTCTCACCAGTTACAATTTGTTTTGCCATTGAACTCCACCCTCCTGGGTGATCTAGCTCTAAATTCTGTGCGAAATTCCCGAACCGGAGATGCTACTTCTTGCTGGATGCCGCTTTGGCCATTCCGCTGAGTTTCGCAAGGATCTCTTCCTCGCGGAGGATCAGATATTCCTGGCCGTCGATCTTGATGTCGCTGCCGGTATATTTGCCGAACAAGATCCGGTCGCCCACCTTCACATCGAGTGGGATACGGCGTCCCTTTTCGATCTTTCCAGCTCCAACGGCTATTACTTCGCCTTCTTGCGGCTTTTCTTTCGCCGTATCAGGGATAATGATCCCGCCCTTCGCAGTTTCCTTCTGTTCCAGCCTGCGTACGAGGACGCGGTCATTTAGTGGAGTGATATTGACAGTCATTGTCTCTTTGACCTCCGTTTGAATTGATTCCAAAACTCGAATAGTTAACTTCTTGTGCGTAACTCTACTCTCCGGACGCTTAACGATTCTGTGACGGGATTCTTAGAGCTGGCGCGCGTAAATCCTTCTGCCATTCACGTAAGCGGCGAGTACGGTCAGAAATGCTGCGCCAACAATTGCAACCAAGGTTGTGATGATCGCTCCACCATAACCGCCAAGGCCTGCGAAGCTCATCGCGAATCCGCCTACTATGCCGCCACCCGCACCCATAAGGATGTCCATGAGAGGACCATAACCATAGCCGTTACCATTACCCTGGAAGACCTTCCCCGATCCCCAGCCAACGACTGCACCAACGATAATCCATGCAAGTAAATACATACATGCCTCCTTACCGAACCTTCCGCGGTCTTTCGAGCGGATGACTAATTTCTGAACAGTGGAAACCGCGTGTGCTCTTCTAGTCTCCCTTTTACCGGCCGACTTAGGATGCCTTCCTTTTCCAGTTGCACACGCAGGGAACGCCACACGCGCGCAGGCGGGGCGACTTCCGCGGGCAGTTTGTGGGCCGCTGATACGATGCTCTTCAGATCCGGCTTCAAAGTTTGATAGCCAGGACGTTCGCAGAAGGGTATGAGCACTACCTTCTGTAGCGGAGGACGATCATTATATTTCGGTGCGACTTGCGTTTTCTTGTACTGCATGGTCTTCCCTCCATCGACAGGGCATCAAGTACTCTGACTGATTGACTTTGAATGCAGATGCCGCTTTTCAGGACGTGGAGCGGACCTTGTCCGCCCCACACGGTGAAGAGACTTTCTAGCTTCAGGCCGCTACGGCAGCCGCGATCTTGTGGAACGTTGAGTTAGCGACATCAAAGGTTTCAACTTGCGGAGCCCCCTCGACTACTGTGGCCAGAAACTTCGTCACTTCTGGGTACGTTCCGCGGTTGTAAGCTTCGGCATTCTCCGGTATGTCCCACAAACTGATCCCGAACGCTTCCCTACCGCCTTGGCCGACAAAAGTGATTTCGTCCTGGAATCCTTTCTGCTTTCGGAGCAGTGGCAGGATGTCCTTCTCCAATCTCTGCGTAAATTCTGCAACGCTATTGGGCTTCAGATGCATATAGACTCTGCGTGCAAACATGCTGGTCTCCTTGCTACTCAATGCCAAAGGGAATGTTTCAGATAACCGCAGTTGGTTTAACTGCTGTGAGGATTACCTTGGCCTATTAACCATATTCACTTAATTAACTTGACGTGTCAAGTGAATTCTGGGACTATTTTTTAATTTAACTAATGTTGTTAATCCACTTGGAGGGCTTTGTGGACGTTTGCCTGGTGATTAAGCAACGCTTGGAGGAGTTAGGGCTTGAGCAGAAAGATCTAGCGACTGCCGCCGAAGTTACCGACTCCTACATCTCACAGCTGTTAGCTCGTAAAAAACTGCCTCCGGCGCCTGAGAGAACAGATATTTATCAGAAGATGGCGAAGGTCTTGAAGCTTCCGAGCGATAGACTTTCGAAGCTGGCGGAGCTTCAGCGCAGGGAAGAACTCAAGAGAGACTTGGCGGGTCCGCCCGCACCGATGTTTGGGGAAATTCGGAAACTGATCATCCGCAAATGCGTGCCCGACAAAGAAAGACAGATACGTGAGATTTTCGAGAAGCAGCCCTTCGGCGAACTCGAACGTCTCGTCACCCAAAAGCTTTTGGACGTGATTAAGAAAGTCGCCAAAGAAGAATTGAACAGCGAAAACTGGCTTCACTTGGTCGCTCGACTCGCGGGCCATAGCTATGAAGAAACAAGGGTTACCCTTCTTGAGTTCCTGGACACGGATGTCTTCAGCTTGTCGCCTGAAAACTGTGTCTCCTTCCTAAATCCACTAATCGAGTCCTGGGATGTTGACTTAACGACTTTTGCTATGGAGATTGTTTTGAATCGGAGAGTAGCCTCAGGCGATCCCAGAAGGTTTGAGTTTGTTGAGACGGGACCTCTTCAACCAGAAGTAGAGCCGGGGTTCACAGAATTCCTTAAGGATAGTTCCCTCAGTGGGAGTGCCTCCAAGGACGAGATAGAGCTTCTAAGAAAGCTGAAGTTCAATGGAAAGCGGCCTACTCCACTTTACTACTACCGAGAATTGCAAAGCCTGAGAGACCCACTCCATTTTGTAGGGCAAAAATCGACCGTCGATTCAAAATCGGGAACGAAATGAGCGTCGGAGAGGTTTGCCCTTTGGTATTGGGAGCACAGTGTGCGCGAGTCGCACTTGGACAATGGACGCTTTCATGGCATTCCGCGAATCCTTCAAAAAGATAGTTCGACGTAGAGTGTTCCCAACGGAACAGCTTTATGCGCGCTCTTGTCGCAGGATATCCCAATGGGGCTGAGCAACGCAGCGACAATGCAGCAGTTGTCTTCGGTTTTTCGTCCCACGCGCCGTCGGACTTTCAAGAAACGCCGTTTGCTACAGAGAGCCTACAACGTAGACCTGTTGTTTGGGTTTGTACTGGGCGTGGTGCTGGCCATTGTATTTTCAATGGTGCTGCGCTGGAGCATCGCGCAGGTGGTGCAATCATGACGAGACAAAATGCCAGTCCTTCCGACGATGTTCTTGGTTATGGGCGCGTGCCAGAGCGGGACCAAACAAACGCGAAGAGAAGTGTCTTCTTCAGATGAGACTACTCATGGGAACCCGATCAGCAAAGCTAGATGTTGCAATGACCAATGAAAGAAGGGGTCTATTCGCCCTCGTTTCGATCGATAGGAGCGAGATTCTGATCGATTTGAACGGAGAAAACACTTTCCTGTCGCCCACCAGAAGGTCCTTGCAAATAGGCGAAAGGAGACATGTCTTCGGCAGAGAAGAGACCGTCGGTTACCTAAATCACGGTTGCGAACCTAATAGCTTTCTCGATTTCAGCTGCCTGTGCGTAAGGGCCCTCAGGGACATTCAAGCAGGCGAAGAAATAAAGGTCAACTATGCGGCGACAGAATATGAGATGCACGACAGTTTTCGTTGTAATTGCGGGTCGCCAGTATGCCTTCGGATAATTGGAGGCTTCAAGTTTCTAACTCGTGATCAGCAACTCGAACTGAAGCCGTACTTAGCTCCCTATCTACTAAAAAAATTGGACGAGGAAATATTGCGAGATCGGCATCTCGTGGAGAAATAAGAGTCTGGAGAGTGCGTCGGTGAAGATTTCTGCCACGCGGACAAGCGTACTCAGATAGAGGTACACAATCATGGGAACAAAGATGACAAATCGCGAAGTGGACGGCATCTCCGTTGTGACGCTCTACGGCCGCATTGTGTTCGGGGGCGAGGAGAACAATGCCCTGCGTGAGAAATTGGAAAGCCTGATCGCCGAAGGAAGGAAGAAAATTGTCCTGGATATGGAAAACGTGGACTATGTCGATAGCTCTGGGTTGGGGACACTGGTCGCTGCGCATATGAGCGCGAAAAACCAGGGTGCGTCGCTGCGCCTCTGCCATCTTGGTCGTAAGTTCAGCGAAGTGCTGCAATTGACCAAATTGACGGCGGTTTTCCAAGTGTGCGGCACGGAAGCAGCCGCCGTCGCTAGTTTCTCAAACTAGATGCACCAAGACAGCTAGCTCTCTTGGTATGAGCGGCGCATGAATTTGTCACGTTGGAGCCGTAGCGGCCGAGATCCTACGGGCGAAAACTCTTCCGATTCTTTTGTCGAGCTAACTCGCGATCATCCATTTGTTTTTTCTGACGCTCGGCTTCTCTCGCCGGGGCCCCTAGCTTCTCTACTCTCGCGGCTTCCACGATGGCAACCTGCACGTCCGTATTGGTTTTTTTGGCGAAAATGATGAGCCCAAATCGACTGGAAAAAGAAAAGTGCACGAGGTTGAGGGAACGCTCGGAATCTTCCCACGTCGCGACAGACTTTTCTCTGGCCTCATAATGGCTATTCGTATTGGCAGCGATGTCCGGGGAAACCGTTGTTGGAGGTCCGTATTTTTCTGCAATGGATTTCACCATGTCTTCCCCAGTGAGCCCTTCCGTCGAATTTTGGTCGTAAGTCACGGAAATTTTGTACAGTTCTCCGTTGTAGAAGGAGAAAATAATTTGCTCGATGCTGTCCGACCGGTAGGAAGCAGCCAGAATACTGGGTGGCCACCAGGTTAGCTCCTGAAATACCGGTGAGACTCCCTGCGTCTGATTTACATCTGATAGCTTCTGATCCGTGAGCTTCAGCACAGTGGCCAGATTCGCTCCGAGCGAAAACCCACGATACTTCGAGAGATCCTGCGCGCGGAGCATAGGCGCCGCGGCGATCAAAGAAAAAAAGCCAAGGAACACGCTGAGCATCGCTTTCATCTTCATATTTCCCCCAATTTACTAAGAACTTGAAATCATCGCCGTGTACCGCTTTGTGACAACTTCCTCGTTTGGAGCTGGAACAGGCATTCTCAAAACAAAATTTCTTGTCGGGACCAAACCAATGCCCTCTTGGATATGCCGCGAGTTCGCCGCAATACTTAAAAAGGGAATGCCCAGAAACCGTTTCGCAACGACTCTAGTAATCTCAAGTGAGTTATAGTTTTGGCCTTCGCGTTTTGCCACGATCCGCCTCAGAGTCCTGCGGAAGGCAGCCGAACCCCCACGACCAAGCGTCATTGCCCTGATCTCGCCGGCCAGATAGAAGAAATTCCAATTCGCTTTCACAATCATTCGCGCAAGCTCGTATCCATTTAGATCTCTAACCAGTTTCCATCCGGGTAAGAAAGCATCACTCTCAACCGACACACCGGCTGGGAAAACCATGTTCTCCCTGATGAGAATGGAGCCAATTTTGATTTCCTGTGACATATGAGGTCCTGTTTTGTCCTTTACGAGGCTGCGGCGATCTTGTGATAGGTTGAATTCACAAGCTCGTAGGTATCCACTTTCGGAGTTCCCTCGATGAGTGCCGCCAACTTCCCTAGTACTTGTGCATACGTTCCGTGGCTGTAGGCTTCGGCACTCGATGCCTTGTCCCACAGACTAATCGTCGTCACTGCGTCCTCGCTGGGCGCGAAGAATGCCAGTTCGTCCTGAAATCCCTTTTCCTTGCGCAGCATGGGGATAACTTCCTGTTCCATCAAAAGGCTGAACCTCGAAATGCTGTTCGGTTTCAATGAGGCAATTACTTTGCGCACAAACATAGGAGTCTCCAGGGAAACACTGTCATGCTGTTTTGGAAACGTTGGCTGTACTTTACGGGTCAACTTGCGGAGAAAGCGCGATTTCCAGAATTCACACGAACACTACAGCGAGAAAGAGAAAATCACCTGGCCCAGCCCTGCTTCCCGGTCAATTTCGCTCTTTCTCGCCGTCTAAAGCAATATCTTAGAGACTGTCAAAGGGGCTTGCTGTTCTGTTTTATACAGTCTTGCGAATACCCCGTTTGTTACTTTAGGGGTGGTCGACAGGCCTTCACACCGAGGCCGTTTCTACCCACTATGAAACCAAGAAAACTCCCAAAGAACGGGATTGCCGACTCGTTCAACGCGCAAGATTTTCTCGACACCGCAGGTGTGGCGAGGAAAATTGAAGAATACCGGCGAGGTGAATCCATCTACTCGCAGGGCGATGCCGCCGAAACCGTGATGTACGTTCAGAACGGCGGCGTGAAACTGTCCGTTGTGAATGGGTCTGGCAAGGAAGCGGTCGTCGCGATGTTCGGTCCGACTGACTTTTTTGGCGAGGGATGCATGGCCGGCCAGACGGTGCGGATGGGCACGACTTCCGCCGTTACACCTACAACGTTGCTTGTCATCCAAAAGAAAGAGCTGTTGCGAGCGCTTCACGCGGAGCATGAGCTGTCCGACCATTTCATCGCCTACATGCTTGCACGCAACATTCGAGTCGAAGAGGATCTGATCGATCAACTTTTCAATTCCAGTGAAAAGCGCCTGGCGCGCACGCTTCTGCTCCTCGCGCGCTATGGAAAACAAGAACAGCCAGATCGGATACTGCCGAAAGTGTCCCAGGACACTTTGGCGCGCATGGTGGGAACCACGCGGTCGCGCGTGAATTTCTTCATGAACAAATTCAGAAAATTGGGATTCATCGAATACAACGGGAAAATCAAGGTCAACAAGTCGTTGCTGACGGTCGTTTTGCACGAGTAGGCGGCGACATTTTCGGATACCCGCAGCGGTCGCCACAAGTGAGTCCCCAGAGTGACCATTACAAAACCTAGTTTCGCGCTCACATTTGCTTTCATTCAAAACGGATTTTTGATCCGGTAATCCAAACAAAATCAGGGGCCGAACTGCAAAGAATGATCCAGGTATTGCATCCTTTGGCAGCCGACCCTCTGTGTGGAGTTGAGCGGAATAACCCACCCAACTGTTTCTCTGAGAATTGATAGCATGCGGACCGTGAAAATCCCGACATGCCTGTGGTACTTACTTATCGATTCGCAGCCTGTTCCGATTCGTTCTGCGGCGCACTCTTTTGCAAGGCATTGACAAGGCCGTGACCAGAAATCGTCACACGCGTGCCGTTACCTCGGACGATGTCCTTTGCCTTGATGGGATGGCCATATACGTCCGCGCTGGCGTCATCATCCGGCCGAAGGGTCGTGCCTTCAAGGGAAATACCGGCGAACAAACCGCGTGAACGCGAGTAACTCAGAATCTCAGCTCGCATCCAGGCATCTGTCGTCGCGGAAGCATCTCGTCCCTTGGGTCCTCCGGCAATTGAAGCATCTGCGCCGAGCTTGACCTTGCTGCTGAGGATGGACTCCATGCCGCGATTATTCATGACTAGTAGGATCAAGTCGGTCGCTTCGCCACCGATTTGGAAACCAACACTGCCACCTTCGAGTGCGTACATCGCTGGCGTTCCCCAGGGACCGCGAAACTTCTCGCCAGTGCGGCAAACCATCGCTCCTCGCCCGTAGTTCGCGCCAACCCCAAACGCCAACTTCTTGACTGACGGGAATACGATGACGCATTCGGCCTTTTCCAGAAGCTCATGAGGAATATTTTCCGGTACGTTGAGTACTTCCTGCATGACCACGCCGCATTCTGCGAGGCGTTTTTGTTCCTTGTTCAATTTCTTGGCGTACACCGCACCCGCCACGAGGGCGAGACAACCTATCACTGCTAAGTATTTCTTCATCACTGACCTCCACGGTCAAAACTTCTTCTTGTGCAGACGTTTAGCTTCCGAACGGTTTATTGGCTGAAGGACTTTCAACACATTCAATCATGAGAGGGCTATGCGTCACCCGACTCTCAGGCGGGAGGTTACGTAGATTGAATCTATGAATTCTTTTTCGAGTTAAGAATGAGCAGAACGATTCCGCCAACCAGAGCCAATCCGCCTACAAGTGGAGGAATTGATATGTGATCTTGTTTTTCCGCCGTGGCGTGAATCGGCCCGACATCAAGAATCTTTTCCTGGTGCGTATACGTGAATCCCTGATATGCAAGGGCTAGTGCTCCCAAAACCACCAAAATGATTCCAAGCAAGCTGACTGGCTTCATGCGAGTCGCAACGGCGTTTACGCCGTGCGCCTCCGTCCTCGAATCATGTTGATAGTGAAGACGGCGAGAGCCGCCAACAGAAGAATGTGAATGAATCCCCCGAGTGTGTAGGACGTGACCACGCCCAGAATCCAAACCGCAAACAAAACAACGAATATTATCCAAAGCATACTATTCCCGTCTCACAAAGGCTTCTACTTGAAGCCTTGTGCCACACCTGGAGACCGGTGGTGCAGTCCGCCAGATGACTCATTCTAGGTGGTTCGCTATAACACGTCTGTTCACTTGCGCACACATTTGCATCGATCCTCAATTCCGTTAACACCGCTCACGCTCATTTTTTCGAAACGTGATTCATTCTGATGGCCTGCGTAAGCGCGCAGGTGTCAGTCCGCGGGGTGTGCGGCGAGCGTTGGAGCTGGGTTGACCAGCTTCAATTGGTCGAGCGACGACAACACGCTTTGCCACCGAACGATGTCTTTCTTTGTTTCCACAGGAAGAGTGAGATCAGAATAGAAACTCAGGATATTGTCGCGCAAGTCTGGGGAAGTCAGTTCGAACTTCCGCTCCGTCAGCTGGCCTAACAGCTTCGCGTAGGTTTCGTCGGTCAGCGAGTACTCTGCTGCCATGGTTTGCTTGCCGGTATCAAAATCCGCGTTGGTTAGCACCAGCGAATCGGTTCGGACCTGTTCCAAAAAGACGCGATACTGGTCAACGGTCGTATTGATGCTCTTGAAATAGAGATCTTCCGTCCGTGCCGTAGGTGCATTGAACGCCAGCGCCTTGAACGGGCCAATTTTCGGCATGTACTTCAGTAAGATGGAAAATAGTCGAATCTTGAATCCGTCCTTCTTGTAGTCCTTCCCCCACTCTTTTTCATAGTCGGAACGCGACAGTCGATAAAGGAATTTCTTTTTCGCAAAATTTGGTGTCTCTTTCATCAAATCTTTCTTGTGGGTCCGCAAGGCGATCTTGGTCATTTCTGGAATCATGCGGCTGACGGCAAAACGGTAGGAACCAATTGCAAGCTCCTCATGCGTCAGCACGTCTTTTAGTTCCACCCCATAAACGATCGGGAAAGTCCGCTCAAGCAACGACTTGGAAACCTGGAAGCCGATGAAATCGTGATATTGCTGCGACGCATACCGATTCTTCGCAACTTGCGCCATGTCGAATCCAAACTCGGTTTTCAGATGCGCGGTGTGGTCCTGCGCGTATCGGACGGAATCGCCGTACTTGGCGCGCAGCTTGGGGTATTGGATCGAAACGGCTTGGTTGACGGCTGGATGGCCAGTGATATCCGAGGCGTAGTGCGCTAGAGCTCCCAGCGCGAAGGCATATTCGTTTGCATCCTGGCTCTGTGACAGCAGCTCACGAACGAAGTCGCCGCTGCGAACGTAGTGCACCAAATTGCTGAACTCCTCACTTCCGAAGGGGTAATAGCCAAGGTCCTGAATGACAGCGCCGCCATAGGCGTAACCGTGCGCTTCCTGGAGTTGCTCTTCCGTAAGCGTGGGAAAACGTGTGAGCAAAATCGGGCGGAGCTGATCGGTCCACACCAGATCTATGATCTCTTCATGGGTCAAGACAGAGTACGCAAGTGAATCACCGGCGAAGACGAGCATGACTAGAAACAAAACCGCCGTCCGGAAACTCAATGCACGCACACCATCCGGTGAAAAGAGTCCCGACATGAACATGCTAGTTCGACTTTCTGAGTTCGCGAACAATTCTCTTCGCTTCCTTCATTCTTTCTTTGTAGAACGAGGGACTAATAAGACCATTTTTTGTCCCGACACGAAAATGTTCGCGGATATCTTTCTTCACGAAGAATCGCGATAGAGCCAGATAGGTCTTCAGTTCTTTCTCAAGAAAATTGATAGCGTGCTGTTTGGATTCGTCCATGATTCACCTCTGCCTGTTAAATTCGCCCTAACAGCAAGAGAACGACCACAACCAGGAGTACGATTCCCAGACCGCCTGTGGGCTTATAACCCCAATCACGGCTATGTGACCATCGCGGTAGCACACCGAAAAGCGCCAAAATCAGAACAATTACCAAAATAGTTCCAAGCATTTTTTCCTCGCTTTCCAAAATTCAGTCGTTGATGCACCGCATCCTTGCCCAGCCGCATTCAATCCTGCTGGAAAAACACGGGCTGGGCTTGGGTTGAATGCGCTCGGTACGGTCTTAGTTCAGGTAAAAACTGATGGCAATGCGATCACTTGGATATCTGCGGTTATACAAATAATATCCGTCGCCGTAGTAGTCCACGTACATGTCATCGTTGTCATACCAATCGTTCGCCCAGTATTCCGGCCACGGATCATTTAGTCCGAACCAATAGCCACCGTACTGAAAGCGACGATGCCCGCCAACGTAAATCACGGGCAGAGTGTAGATGCGGAAACCGTGGTCCCGTCCGTAATAGCTACGGAATCGATCGTTCGGTACTCGGTAGCCGTTGTAACCGCCGCGTTGCTGCCACGTACGGTGCTCGGATTGCCAGCTATGAGCGCGGTCACTCTGCCAAGCAACCTGCTGCTGGTGTACATAAGCAGGAGAGGATCGTTGACCTGACCTGTTGTCTTGTTGCTGCCGTCGCTGCGAGTCGTGTTGCCCTTGCGCAATCTGTCGGCGGTCTTGGTCTCCAGATGCCCTTTGCTGTTTCTGTTGCTGATTTTGTTGAACTTTTGCTTGCTGTTGTTGTTTCGCGGAATTGTTCCGCTGCTCGCGCTGCTGATCTTGGGTATTTTTTGCTTGCTGCTGATTCGCAGCCTTGTCTTGCCGCTGCTGCTGATCTTTACGCTGCTGGTCCTGCCGACCCTTTGCTATTTGCTGTTCTTGTTTCTTTGAATTATCTTCTTGCTGTTGCCGTTGTTGATCTGGCTGGCGTGTTGCCTGTTTTTGATCTTGCCCTGTAGATCTTGCCTGTTTCGGTTTTTCAGCGGGCTTTGCCTGTTCATGTTGCTTTTCCTGCTCCTTCGGTCTGTCCTGTTGATCCTGGCGTGAATAAGCCGGGGCAGCCCAACCAAGAAGCAGAAGTACCGTTGCTGCAGTAATGACTCGAAGTGATTTCACGATTTTGTCTCCTCTAAAGTGTTTTGCGGTCGCTGCTCATTCCGCTGAGTTTTCTATCCGACGCGGATTCCAGACAAGTGGTGGAACAACCCGGATACATTCAGCAGCCATACCACCACGGCAATGACAACTACCCAGTTCAAGATCTTCTTGATAGTGCCCGCCATCGGAATAAAGTTATTCACCAGCCATAGAAGGACACCCACTACGATCAGGGCCAATAGAATTTGAATGAGAGGCATAGCATTTTCCTTTCCGTATGTTCCGCCACACACTTCCGTCCTGGCTCGGCGGACTGCTCCCCCTTCTGTCCGGCGAGAATGTGACGGAGCGGCGTACCGCAACCAAGGCTGGAGTATTTCTCCAGTCAGGCTGTGTGAGTAGCGTGTTGTTCGATATCTTCAGCGCTTGTGCGGATCGTGATAATCAAGCTGAAGCGGATGGAACTGACCAACAAAACAGTCCCTGTATTACGGTTCAATCCTGGACCTTGTTAAGACGCATGTCTGTTCATTTCTATACAACTGCCTTTGTTTGGCAACCGCGTATTGTGAAAAGTCCGAAGCACGGAAAACCCCATACAGCCCTTCCAGCGATGTAACGCTAAACAAACGTACCGTTAACCTATTTTATCGCGGCCCGTCTTGCAAAAGATCTGACCCGTACAGCATCGGGACTGTTAGCGTTCGGGTGTGCCGAAAGGGCCGCAATGCAGAGTTCGCCAGAGAATGAAATGCCCAAAGCAAACGGCAAAAAGACAAAATCAACTGCCTTAACGAAGTCCGCTTTCGATTTGCGGGCTTTTCTTGATACTGCCGGTTTGTCCCGAAAAATTGTAAAGTTTCGCAGATCCGAAAAGATCTACTCACAGGGCGATGCCGCCAAGGGTGTGCACTATATCCAGGAAGGCGCTGTGCGACTATCGGTTGTCAGCGAGGGCGGCAAAGAAGCAGTTATTGCGATCCTGGGACCTGGCGATTTTTTTGGCGAGGGATGCCTGGCAGGTCAGCCTGTTTGTATGGGAACGGCCACAGCGATTTTGCCCACGTCAATATTATTCATTGAAAAAAGCGAGATGATGCGGGTGCTCCACGCCGAACATGAACTCTCGGACATCTTCATCTCTCACATGCTGACCAGGAACATCCGAATCGAGGAGGATCTCGTCGATCAGCTTTTTAACTCCAGCGAAAAACGCTTGGCCCGCGCTCTTCTGTTGCTAGCCCGTTACGGCAAGGAGGACCAGCCCCACGGAGTATTGCCTAAAATATCGCAAGAAACGCTGGCGGAGATGATTGGCACAACGCGCTCGCGAGTGAATTTCTTCATGAACAAATTCAGGAAGATGGGGTTCATCAAATACAACGGAACTCTTCAAATCAACACTTCCCTATTGAGCATCGTGCTGCACGAATAGCATTCCCTGCCCTTATTGGCGTGCGCTTGAGTCCATGCGCTTCGAAGTAAAGGGCTGGCGGAGCCACTGGAGCAGGGATTTTGCTGACCTCGGAAATTCAACGGCGTTCATCATGGCATTCCAGTCGTGCTTAAACTCAACGAACCACTGTCGCAACATTTGCGTTAGATAAAAGGCTCGCTTGTTCCTCTGCATTGCAGCGGAAGCGCGCGTCCGCAATTTCAGCGCAAACACCAGCGTGCGAATTCGCGCCCGAATGGAACTGCGGGGAACAGTGTTCAATGCCTTGCCAACGGCTGCGCCCTTTTTCGGGGCGAATCTGGGATTTTCTTTCGCCGCTGCCACCGATACATTTTCGTCCTGGCAAACGATTGCAGTTGGCGGAAAGAGTCTTGAATGCGGAGTCTCTTCCTGTTTGTTGTCTCCAAATCTCCTGATGGGTGTGACAATGCTCTTAGCTTTCGTGGTCGCAGGCTCCTCGTCGATAGATGCCGCCGCTGCAGAGAGCCATGTAGCGCTGGTCCGATCGTGCAAGCCCGCTTTTGCTCTCGTGAATGAGCGCACCAGCTTCTGTTCGAGTATCGATCGCGTCGCAAGTTGGTTACCGCTGCTGCCGTCGTCGCCGCGATGCCAGACTGTGACTGGATGGATCTCCTCCAAAAGAAAATCCCGCGCGGCTTCTTCGATCGCCCACACAGGTACCTGGTGGGCATGCTTCGCATATGCGTTGATGAGCGCGTGTTCGCAAAGAAGATTGATCACCCGCGGAATGCCTTTCGAATAAGAGTACGCGGCGTCCATCGTTTCCGCTGGAAATATCGATTTTCCATCCGCGCCGGCAATTCGCAGCCGCTCTGTGATGTAGCTGTGGGACTCCTCGATCTCAAGCGGAGCCGTATTGCATCGGAGCTCGATGCGTTGCCGCAGCTGCCGAAGTACCGGCAGCTTGAGTTGCTCTTCGAGCTCCGGTTGCCCAACGAGAACGATCTGCAATAGTTTTTCCGAATCAGTCTCCAGATTAAGCAGGAGTCGAATTTCCTCTAATGCTCCGATCGATAAGCCTTGCGCTTCGTCCACAATCAGAACCGGCTTCCCGCCCGCGCGGAAGCGCCCCATCAACCACAGGTTGAGCTGCATGAGCATATTGCCATTCGACCGGAAATCAGTCGGGACTCCAAAATCCGTGAGAATAAAATCAAACAAATGGTTTACGGTCAGCTGGGAATTGAAAATAAATGCCGTTGGAGTGTTCTGCTCCCGGAGCCAATTCAGAAGGTAGTGGATCAAAGTCGTTTTGCCCGTTCCGACTTCGCCGGTGAGCAAGATCAGGCCCTTGCAGTGCTGGATTCCGTAAGTCAGTTGATCGAGCGTTTTTTGCGTTTGCGGACTTAAGTACAAATATCGGGGATCAGGATTGACCCTGAATGGATTTTCGCGAAGTCCAAAAAAACTCTTGTACATTCCTATTGCCCACGGTTTCAAACACTCCAGTGAATTTGCATTCCCGGCGCACTCACTGGATCGCTTAACTCTGCACGCGCGGCTAACTGCATAGCCAAGTTCTATAGCTAGTTACGACGGTATAGAAGCATGGCCAATACTCCCAAACCAAAAAGCACGAGGGTGAAGGAATCTGGTTCCGGAACTGCAGTAACAGTCAAAGAGGGCCCGCCACCTTCTAGCTTTACCAGCTTGTACTTGCCGCGATCCCGGTCGCTGCCGTTTCCCAGCGAATCGCCCAGTTTCAAGCCGAGCTCAATGAAACGCCTTTCGTTGTCGGTCTTGCCTGATTTGGAGCTAGACAATTCATTCATGATTGAAACTTTGTCGTCATCGTCGAAATTGCTCAATCGCGAGACGAAAGTTACTTTGTTGGATGCGCCCACATCGCCTATGCGAAGATTCCAGTTACTGTCTGCATGTTGTAAAGAATTCCCGTACGGCAGCTGATAGATTGAGACTGAATTCCTGCCTTGTTCCATAGCTGTGTCAGGAATCCTGTCGGCAAAAGCCGGCGCGGCGCTAAGAACACCAACGGCCAGAAAGTACAAAATACTTCTATTTTTCACTTGGGTTCTCCGTGTAGCTCCAAACGATTGCAAGCTATCTCGCACTTCACGGATGCTAAGGCCTTCTACAAGCTGCGTCTGTTCGCTTTTGTACACGCGCCCTGGTGCGACAAACTCTGCCATGCCTTCAATGGCCTGCGCCGAAGCCACCCCGATACGTTTTACGGTTAAACACGACTCTGATTATTTGAAGAATTAGTTCGAGGTTTTGGACCAGTCCGGCAATAGTCTTCGGACCGGCCACGTCTCTGCAACTACAGCGTTGGCATCTTCCAATGCGTCATTCTCTCCCTCGATTGCAATCGCGGCCAAACAGCCGGCACGTTCGATTAAGTCCAATTCCCGTGGAGAAGGCTGGCCTTGTTTGCACGAGTACATTTCCAATGCTCCAAGGAGTTCGTGATTCTCAGTAACAATTCCTATCGAACAAAACTCGTGCAAGCCTAAATGCTTCGCCTTTCCCGCGATGGCCACAAAGTCTGTTGCATCCTCATCCAGCAAAGAAACCAGCGAAACTACATTTCCAATTTCGCAATCCAGTGCGTTGCAGATTCTATTCAGGAGTTCTAGCAGGGGCACACCTTCGCTAATTGATTGAAGGATCTGTTCTTCACCTCTCAGCAGAAACCGAATCCCGTCGCCAGCTCTCAAGCACCCATGGCGCTCACTCGACCGACCGTGCCCGCTAGAACGATCTTCACCCATTGGCTGCCCTTCCTTTCACGTCGTACAAATTGTTGACCGCACTTGACCCGGGTTGCGCGCCCCTTGACGCCTTGGCTTTCATCTCATACAGCGCCCTGTCCGCAGCGTAAAGGAGGGTTCCGATTGTGTCGGCGTCGCCTGGATAACTGGCCACGCCGATGCATACGGAGAGCAGTGGTTCTTCGGTGTCTTTCGCAAGGAGATCGCAGATCCGGTGTCCAACTAGCATGGCGGCTGCTGTAGATGTCTCTGGCAGAACGAGAGCGAACTCGTCACCGCCATGCCGCGCTGGGGTGTCCACGGAACGGCTGCAGTCGGCAACGATTTGGGCCAGTCTGCAGAGTGCTCGGCTTCCTACCGGGTGCCCGAATTGATCGTTGATCCTCTTTAGTCCATCGAGGTCCAGCAGCAGAAGGGAGAATTCACGCCCTGTTCGTTTGGACCGGCAAATTTCCGCATGGAGCACTTCGAACAGTCTTCGGTGATTCGCCAAACCGGTCATGGAATCACTGGATGCCTGGTGCCGCAGTTGCTCCTCGAGGGTCCGTTGCTCGGTGACATCCATAACGATGATTTCATGGCCCGCAAGATTTCCGTGATCGTCATAGATACCGCGTCCGCTTAACCTGGCTTTCAGCGTTGTCTCATCCTTTCGTTTCCAATCCAGTTCGACCGGCTCGATTCGATGTGTCTGAGGGATGAGTCCTGCGAAAACTGAATTCTTGCGGAGATTGGGAATAATTTCAGACTTCTGATTCGCAGCCAGAAGCTCTTCTTTATTCGTAAATCCCAACATCTCGACCAACGTAAGATTCACGTCCAGCAGTTCGCCTTCCGCGTCACACCGGTAGATTCCGTAAGTGGGATTGTCCGCCAGGGCGCGATACAAGGATTGCGAATGTCTTAATGCTCTTCGGGCGTCTTCGAGCTCCTCGCGCAGTTTCTTTTCGTTCAGGACTCGTCGAACGGCCATCGGCAATTGAGCAAGGTGCTCTCGTTCGACAAAATCGCAGGTGCCTTCAGCAGTCAATTGCGCGATGGATTCGTTTCCCGCGGTGGTCAGGAAGAGTATGGGAATCTCCGGAGCCTTTTGACGGAGGAGCTGCGCGGCTTGCGACCGTCTCCAGTTCGAGCCGGGGTACTCGGCTACGATTACGTCGTGGGATCGCGCGTGAAGATATTCCGCACACTGTGTCAGGTTCAAAGCGAAATCCGCGGTAACAGCAAATTGACCCTTCTTGAGTTCTTCCAGGCAGGAATCTATTGTGTCTGCGTCACGGTGAACGAAGAGGACTCGGAGAGGCCGGCGTCTGTGGGAAGCCGTGGATTCCGAACGGGCATTGATCTGATTAGACGGTCGTTTGTTCTGAGCCAAAAGTGACATTGCGTCCACACACGGAGTCACCGGAGGCATTAACAAAGGTGTCGTTAAACGGCCAAGCGGTGAACCCCTCCACTCGCATCGTATGCCAGCAGAAAATCAGAGTCTGTCCAAATTTGAACACCCCAGGTGGTAGATAAACTAGGATTGCAAGAAACCTCAACACACCACCCAGCAATAGAAAGCGCCATTTTGTTGGGCGAGTTTCTCCCGAATGACTCTTCTGGATTCGGATGGCTCCAGAGCTGCCTGTCATCCACCCGTAATCGGCAGGAAGAGCCACGGGAGCGACTTCCCAGATTCGGACTCGGGGGTTTGAGCCAGAAAATCGCGTGTCCGGTAAGCGCGTTAATCGGGCAAGTGAGCCCGCCAGTCACTTGCTGTTATGTTCCAGCATAAATGAGTAGGCCAGTATTCAGTTTTGAGCCCACGAACAAATTGGATCGCACGAGGCTTTTAGCCGATTCCTCAGACTGCAGTTAGTCTTCTTTACTCGAAATGCCAAACCACTAAAGAAAAATTGCCGAGAGTTGTATAGTTCAGCGAGCTTGGGTGCGAATTGCGAGTGAGAGGGTGCGATGAAGAGCATTTTGATGCTGATTTGCGGGGCTTTTTGTGTATTTGGGGGAATCATGCATTCCGTTGCCGGACTGCCAGCGTTGCACGCTGAATTGGCGAAAACGAGCGTAAGCACTCAGCTAGCCCTGGAGCTCAGCATCTTTTGGGTGATGGCGAGCGCATCCGTAGCGACATTTGGGGGGATTCTTCTTACCTGCGGATGGAGAATGAGGAAGCGGGATCATTCCGGATCAACATATGCCCTGTGGGTCGCCACCTTTCTGGTGCTATTCAATGCTGCGGCGATGATTTGGTTTGGGAAGTTTGAGCCTCACTTCTTTGCGTTTGCAGTGGTGGGAATTTTGGCGGCGTTCGCGGCGCTGCCTCTGAAAACGGCGACGTAAGCCCGAATTGCAACGGGGCTGTCCCGAATTGGTGCAGATTCCCAGAAGCGACTTCCAAGAAATATCCTGCCGAAGAAATACCTTGTGTTCTCAACAACCTAGACGAGTTTTTGTCGGTGAAATAGCCCGGCGTGTTGGAATCTAATTTGCCGGGGGAATGATGCTCGTCTTGGGTGCGGGAATTGAGAGGCTATGTTTGTAATTATTGGAATTGTGGTGGTGATAGGGGCGATTGTCGGCGGCTACCTGATGGAGCATGGCAATCTGAAGGTGCTGCTTCAGCCGGCGGAACTGATCATCATTGGCGGGGCAGCGCTCGGGACTGTGCTGATCGCGAATCCGCTGTTCATATTAAAGAAAATTGCCGGAGGGCTTGCGGGGGCGCTGAGCGGGTCGCCGTACAGCAAGGACAAGTACCTTGAGACGCTGAAGATGCTTGCGGAGCTGCTGGGGCGAGCGCGCAAAGAAGGATTGATGGCGCTGGAAGCGGACAGCGATGCTCCGGACAAGAGCCCGGTTTTTTCCAAGTATCCGAAATTTTTGAAGGATCATCACGCTTTGCATTTTGTGTGCGACACGCTGCGGATGGCGGCAAGCGGCGGCGTGGAAGCGTTCGACATGGATCAGATGATGGAACGCGACATGGAAGTGCACCATCACGAATCGGTGCAACCGGTGGCGGCGCTTTCGACGATGGCGGATTCATTGCCTGGTTTGGGGATCGTGGCGGCCGTGCTAGGCGTGGTGATCACGATGGGATCACTGGGAGGGCCGCCGGAAGAGATCGGACACAAGGTGGCCGCGGCTTTAGTGGGAACATTTCTTGGAATTTTGCTTTGCTATGGATTTATCGGACCAGTGGCATCAAGCATGGCGAAAACGACTGAGGATGAGCAAGCGTACTACTACGTTTTGCGAGTGGTGCTGGTGTCGTTCATAAAAGGGTCGCCGCCAACGGTGGCGGTGGAATTTGGAAGACGCGCGATTCCCGGGCACGTGCGACCGACGTTTCAGGAAGCCGAAGCGCGCATCAAGGACAAGGCAGGAGACGCAGCGCCACAGCAAGCGGCTGCGTAGCGGTCACGGCAAGCATCGATGGCACAGCAACAACCGAACACAACACCAATCATTGTCATAAGAAAGAAGGTCAGCCACGGAGGGCACCATGGCGGAGCCTGGAAAGTAGCCTATGCCGATTTCGTTACGGCGATGATGGCGCTGTTCATCGTGCTGTGGCTGCTCAATTCGAGCAAACAAATACAGGAAGCGGTTGGAGGGTATTTTAAAGATCCGACGGGGACGAGGAAACAGGTTGGAAGCGACATGCAGGGCGCGGGAGAGAATTTTGTCATAACCAAAGACAACATGGAGCAATTGAAGGAACAATTGCAGAAGGCGATCAAGGAAGTTCCGCATTTCGACAAGCTGAAGAATCACATCGACATGACCGTGACGAACGAAGGGCTGCGGATTGAATTAACGGAGTCAGAGAAAGGAACGTTTTTCGACGCGGGCAGCGCGAGGATCAGCGAAGATGGAGAAGAGCTGCTGCGCACACTGGCCGTTGAATTGGGAAAACTGCCGAACAGGGTTGCGCTCGAAGGGCATACGGATTCGAAGCCGTACACGGCCGGAGGAAATTACGGGAACTGGGAATTGTCCACAGATCGCGCGAACGCGGCGCGGCGATTGATGCAGGCAGCAGGACTGCGGGAAAACCAAGTAACCCAGGTGCGAGGATTCGCGGACCAGCGATTGCGGAAAAAAGAGGATCCGATGGATCCGGCCAACCGCAGAATTTCGTTAATCGTGCAGTATCTGGACAAAGAACGCGTCACGGAACCGGAAAAGGGTGAAAAGAGAGAAGGCGCAAAGGTCGGCGAAAGTGAAAAAGGCAAAGAGGCGGGACAAGAATCGGCGAAGGAACAGGCTAAAGAATCAGAAAAACACTGAGCCAAGAGGCGCAGAAACTGGCGCTTAATGCGCAGGTGGCGCTCCCGGTGTAGCGGGAGGCGGCACAAACTTGGAATCTTCTATGGCAACATTTTGTTCGGAGGATTCGATCTGGATCATAAAGCGATTTCCCGGGCGCGATTGGGTCCAGCGGAACGGAATTTTGACGCCGCCGGAGTCGCGGTAGTCGGCGAAATCGATTTGGAGCGGATTGAGACCGAGTGGCGAATCTGTGTAACGGACCAGGCGCAGTAAAAGACCGGATTGCTGATCGAAAAAGAGCTTTACGAACGGCTTCCCCTCCCTTTGACCGATGATGAGCCAGGTGGCGTGGCCGTCCAATTTCTCGCCTTGCTCGATTTCGAGTTTCGTGAACATTGAGTTGAGGTGCGCGGGAAGCGAGAGGTCCGCGTCCATGCGTGCACCTTCGGATTCCTGTGCGTTCATCGGGCGGACGCGGCCAGGTACGCTCATCCAGCCCACTTTTCCGTCGAATGCGGTAACGCTGTCCAGGTTCTTGCGATGGACTGTAGAGATGCGTTTATCGGGTGCTTTGGAATAAATGTCGATCGACATTTTCTGATTGCCGAATGCGGTGATCGAGCCTTTCTGCACGCGCGAAGTGATTTTCTTGAGAGCGTCCGCACCACCAACGGCGGCAAGATATTTTTCCAGGAGCGATTCAGGTTTGGGGAGCGCAGATTTGTCCATCGCGTCGCTGGTCATCATTTCCGGCGTTTTCTCTTCGGCGGAAATGATGGGAACAGAAATTGGTTTTGCTGCGCCACGATGGCAGGAGTAGCAGGTAACTTCGCGATGGCCCTCGAAATTTTCCTGATTGATGGTGATCATCATCTCCATCATGGAACGCGCAGTTTTCTTGGGTTTCTTGTCATCCTTATCGAAGGCATGTTCGACATGGCAGTATTCGCATTCGACGCCGAGCGAAGCAGAGATGAATTGCATGGCGGGAATGAGTTGATCGGCGGGAACGTCTTTCAAGACCTGGATGTTTTTGTATTCCAGCGAAGCAGTCTTGCCGATGGCGGGCGGTGGATTTTGCGCATGAGCGGCAGAAAAAGCGCAGAAAATCGCAAACGCCGCCAGGAAAATTGAAATCGAAAGACCAAGTTTCTTTCGCACGGTGCATACCTCGAATGAAGACGCCAAGAGTCTAGCAAAGGAGACGCTGGTGGCACGAAACGCGTTTCAAACACGAACAGATTTATGCGTTGAGTTCGCCGCCCTTTGCGAGCGCGGTGATGCGGTCGGCCGCACGGAACGCGAGTGCTTCGATCGTCATTGTAGGTTGGCCGCGGCCGGAGGTGACGAAGCTGCTGCCGTCGCAGAGGAAGAGATTTTTCACATCGTGCGTGCGATGGTCAGCATCGATAACGGAAGTTTTTGGATCGCTGCCCATGCGGCAGGTGCCGAGAAGATGAACAGCAAATTGCTGCTCTTCGATAGGATAGGTCCATTTTTGTTTGGCGCCGGCAGCATCAAGAATATCGAGACCATGCTGGTTGAGCCATTTCGCGAGTTTTATGTCGTCGGGATGATCTTTGTAGGTCATGCGCAGAGCGGGGAGACCCCAGGCATCTTTTAAGTCCGGGTCGAGCGAGAAGCTGTTCTCTTCTTTAGGGAGCGAAGTGCCGTGGGAGAAGATTTCCACGGTGCGCGTGAAATTGTGCGCGATGGTGTCCTTGAACTTTTTCCCCCAGCGGGGTGCGTCTGGAGGTAGACCACCACCCGCCGCGAAATTGATCGGGGTCATATCGAAGCGCGCGTCGAGACCACCACCGCCGTAGAAACCGACTTTTTGCGCGTCGAGCTCATAGAAGTCATGAAGGATGCGGCTAACGGCGAAACCTTTGTAGTCGTTGAGCTGCTCATCGAAGACGCCGAGCGAGATGCCGCCGGAGTTGAGCATGAGATTTTTGCCGACGATGCCGCTGGAATTGGCGAGGCCGTTGGGAAACTGTTTGGAGGCGGAGAGCAGAAGCAGGCGTGGAGTCTCGGCGCCGTTCGCAGAGACGATGACGGCTTTCGCCTTTTGCAGATGGACGTTTTTCTTGGCGTCGAAATAGACAGCGCCAATGGCGCGGCCACGGGAATCAAGCTCAATTTTGTGAACGTAACTGTTCGGCCGAATCTCGCAGCGGCCAGTTTTTTCTGCGACAGGAATCATGGCAGCAAGGGAGCTGGATTTTGCCTTTACTTCGCAGCCAAATGCGAGGCAGAAGCCGCAGTTCATGCAGGCGGCGCGGCCATCGCGTGGCTGCGAAAGAATCGCCATAGGCGCGGGAAATGGATTGAGGCCGAGTTTTCGTGCGGCGCGCTCGAAGAGGACGCCGTTCGATTTTGTCGGAAGCGGCGGCATTGGATAGGGCTTCGAACGCGGCGGATCGAAAGGGCTAGCTCCTGCAAGGCCGGAGACTCCGACTTCCCATTCGACTTTTGTGTAATAAGGCTCGAGATCGGCGTAGGTGATGGGCCAATCGACAAGAGTTGAACCGGGAATCGCGCCAACTTTGGTGCGTTCAATGAAATCGATTTCGTGGAAGCGCCAGAAATTTGCAGTGAAGTGGTTGCTCGTGCCGCCGACAGCGCGGCCGTAGACAAGCGCGCGCTGCGGTTTGGCTTTTTCATCAGGCGTTTTGCGAAAGGTGTTCGGCTGAAGCTTCGGATGGTTGGTGAGCAAGTCTTCCTGCAAAACTTTTATTTCGTCGTGCGAAAAATCGGCTTCGGTGAGATACGGACCTTGTTCCAGCACGACGACGCGAAAGCCGTTGGTGGAAAGTTCCTTGGCCAGAATGCCGCCGGCGGCCCCGGAGCCGATGATGACGAAGTCCACTTCGTCAGAAGGCTGATATTGAACTTTGTCGGCGGTCATTTCTTCTCCGCACTTACGGGCTGCCAGCCTGGATAGTCTTTGTCCAATGCGCCGAAGGGTGGCTGGAAAATGTGTCCAGGATCGCGGCCGATCACTTTCCAGCCGACACCGTCTTTATTGCCGCGACGGTCGGATTCGGGATCAATCAAGAAACCCGCGATGGTGTGATAGCGAACGGTTTCGAAGAAGGGTTGGCTGGAGGCGTTAGGCCGATTACGACGGCTGGCTGTAATTTTTGGCTTGGAGTTGCTCAGTGCTTCGAGAATAGCGTCCTGCTGCTCAGCGGTCGCGGCGGAGAATTTCTTTACGCCAGGAAATTTTTCAGCAAGGATCGCCTGAATTTCGGGCAGGCCTTCGCGATAAGTTTTTTGTGAATCCGCGGCAAACGTGACGAGCGCACGGTCGATGAAGTAAATGACGCCGGCTTCTTTTGCACCCGGAGTTTCGTCGGAGGGAATGATGCGCGAAGCGATTGCTTCTACTTCGGCGGCTTCTTCAGGGGCGAAAAATTCAAATTTTGCCGGATTTGGAGACGCGACAACAGCATGAGCGTGCGTTGCAGCGGAAACCATGGCTGGCCATTGCGCGGTGAGCCAAGCCGCAGAAAGTCCTGCAGCGCCACGCGTAAGAAAGGTTCGGCGATCAAAGGGAACAGACGAAGAACAATTGGTTTCTGACATGCGAAAACTGTATTCGCAGCGTTGCGAGGGGTCAATACAAAATTCCAAAAGAGTCAAAATGGACTTTTGAATTGTTCGGCGGTAAATTTGCCGCCGGACAAGGCGTAGTGTAGGATTTTCTTAGAAATAACGCACATTTTGAACTTAGGAGAGCGTATCGCGCCGCATGGCGACTTTTACCGGAGTAATCGGAACCGGAAGCAAATGGCTACTCGACAGGATTGTCGGCGTCATTGCCGCGACAGGAATTAATCCCAACTTTTTGACTTTTCTTGGCCTCGTGGTCAATTTCGGCGCGGCGGTGATGTTTGCGGTGGGGAGATTCCGGACCGGGGCAATCATCATTTTTATCGCCGGATTTCTGGACATGTTGGATGGACAGGTGGCACGGAAGCAGAATCGCGTAACGGCGTTTGGCGCGTTTTACGATTCAACCCTGGACCGTTATGCGGACATGGCGCTCTACATGGGATTGCTCGTGTATTACTCAGTGAGCGGGCGAACGCCTTATGTGGTGCTTGCGGCAGTGGCAACGGCAGGTTCGGTGATGGTGAGTTACGCGCGAGCGAGGGCGGAGTCGCTCATTCCGCTGTGCAAAGTGGGATTCATGGAACGCCCGGAGCGGCTGGTGCTGCTGATCATCGGCGGGCTATTCAACCGCATGGCAGCGGTGCTTTGGGTGATTGCGGTGATTTCGACGCTGACCGTGATTCACCGGATTGTATATACGTGGCAGGAAACACGCGCTGGACGTACGTTGCCAGGAATCAAACTCAGTTTGTAACGGTTTCTTCTGCGTGTTCTTCTTTCTGATTTGCAATCACATTTAAAGATTCATCTACTGGCCTGCTCACGAGTGCGTGTACACGATCGCGCAAGGCGGGGACATCTTCTTTTAACAGATTCGAAAGATCCATCGTGTCGTGAAGGTGGATGGTGATCTCCGCGGGCCGAAACATCCAGTTGCCCGTGGCGTGATGCTGGAAAGAACCGACGATGCTGACGGGGACGAGCGGAATGTCGAGTTGCTGCGCGAGGCGGAAGGCACCGAGTTCGAATTCGTCGACGCGGCCATTGCGAGTGCGTCTGCCTTCCGGAAAGACAATGAGGCTCATGCCACTGTCGATGGCGTCTTTCGTGAGCCGCCACAGGCGCTTCAGGTCCGAGGGGCGGCGCACGTCCGGAACGGGAACGTTGCCGAAGCGCTTCATCAACATGCCATAGATAGGAATCTTGAAATGGGATTCGAGTTCCCAGCCGCGCGTGAATTGCGGAATGGCGCAGTAAAGGACGAACGGATCGAAAAAATTGACGTGATTGGAGATGAAGATACAGGTACGTTTTGGGTCGAAGCCGGGCGAGGTGACCACTTTGACGTGTGCACCGGCAAAGAAAATGATGCGGCGGCAAAAGGCTCGCTGAAGCCAATCGTGTTTCTTAGGGTCGAAGACGAAGGCGAGTACGACCAGGATTGGCACGGAGATACCGAAATTGAGCAAGCTAACGGCCCAGAGGAGCGCGCTGCGTATGGTGAGCCAGGCGCGCTTCATATGTACACGTCCACAGCGCCAGGAAGAATGTCTATGGATTTGCACTCGAGCGCTGCAATTTCGCCGTCAATGAGAACGTCCACGGGAACGGACAAATTGAATTCGACGTGGCGGATGGCGCGACGGGAAGCGAGTGGATGCCGAGTGTGAGTGCCGTCGTATAGGCGCGGCAGAGTACGCAAGAGATCGAAACGACCGATAGGTCCCCAACGGACGAATTCGATGTAGCCGTCGGTGGAATCGGCGTCCGGCGCGATAAGCATATTGCCGCCAGTGTACTTGCTGTTGTTGAAGGTGAGGAAGAGGGCGCGGCGATTATCCCATTCGACGTCGTCGTCACAACGAAGCGTGAACGAGCGGCGCTTGAGTTGGGCAACACGGACGAGGACACCGAGAAGGTAGCCGAGTGGGCCAAGCGGTTTGAAATAACGATTGGTCAGGGCGCCGACGTCGGCCGTAAAACCAAGGCTAAGAATATTGAGCGAGTAGAGTTCGCCAGTGGTATGTGTGAGACGAACGAGGTCGACGGGACGAGTTCTGCCTTCGAGCAAAGCGCGCAGAGAAGCGTCGGTCCCGTCTTTTGCGAAATCGCGCAAGAAAGAATTGCCGGTACCGAGCGGGAGAAATCCAAGCGCGACGCGTTCCTGTACTTTGGCGCGGCCGAAAAGGCCGTTGAGAATTTCGTGAGCCGTGCCATCGCCTCCGACGGCGATGAAACGGCGGTAGCCTTGTGTGTAGGCTTCGGCTGCGAGTTCGACTGCGTGGCCGCGATCCGTGGTGGCGATGACATCAACATTGAGACCTTTTTCGCGCAACTGCTGGAGCGCGGTGGATGCGAGTTTGGCGGATTTTCCGCCGCCCGCCGCGGGATTGACAATGGCGAGAAAACGATCTCGTTGCTGGGACATGGCTACAAGGGAAGTATCGCAGAGGTGCGGTCGAGTTGCGCGAGACGTTCGGCAAGGATGTTCCTTTTTATTTTCAGGGAGGCGGTACGGGGGAAGTCCTCGTCGAGGAGGATGACGCCGTGAACGCGCTTGTAATTGAGCAGGCGATTGTTGCGAGCAATGATGTCGTTGCGCAGCGCGTCGGTGTAAGACTGACCGTTTTCGAGATGCAATGCGAGAACGAGCTGTTCGCCGACCATGGAGCGTTTTGGCCAGACGTAATTTGCCGCGAATACGCAGAATTCTTTTACAAGAAGGCTTTCGAAAACGGCTTCGATGTCTTCCGGATAAATGTTCTTCCCTTCTTCGGTGACGATCATGTTTTTCTTGCGACCAGAAAGGATTAGATGACCGGTGGGATCGATGCGGCCGAGATCGCCTGTTTTGAGCCAGCCGTTGGAGAAAGCTTCGGCGGTGAGTTCAGGATCGTTCAGATAGCCGGCCATGATGGTTTTGCTGCGGACATAAACTTCGCCGACGCCGTCTTCGGCGGGATCTACGATCTTCACTTCCATGCCGGGGAGTGGTTTGCCGACGGTGTCTGCGCGAAATGGATTCAGATCGTTGACTGTGATCGCAGTGCCAGCTTCGGTGAGGCCGTAGCCGTTCGCGACGGGAATTCCGAGATCGTAAAAGAATTGCAGTGTTTGTGGTTCCGTGAATGCGCCACCGACGATGATGGCACGAAGTTCGCCGCCGAAGTTTGCGTGAATCTGGCCGAGGAGTTTGCGGCTGAGGCCGAGGCGTGGTTTGCTTTTTGTGAGGGCTTTGTTCACTGCGACGAGAAAATTGAAAACCTTGCGCTTGCCCGGCGGGAGTTCGTCGAAGCGCGCTTGTAGTCCCCTTTGGAGATTCTTTAGGACGAGCGGGACCAGGCTGACGTAGGTGATTTTATATTTTGGGAAAGCTTCGCGGACGAATTCAGGGCGTAGTGTGCGCAAATGCACGACGCACGCGCCGCAACTAAATGGGCCGAAGAAACCAACCATGAAATCGATCGCGTGGTTCGTAGGAAGAATACTGAGGTACCGCACGCCGGGCCAAAAGGGATAAAGAGAGGTCAGCGCGACGCACTGTTCGAGGTAGTTTTCGTGCGTCATCATGCAGCCCTTTGGACGGCCGCCGGTGCCGGAGGAATAGACGATGCAGGCGATGTCTTTGCGTTCGCGCGGGACGAAGACGGGTCCGGCGGAATTGTGGAATTCTTCCCAGCGCTGCGCTCCAGCGAGATCGGCGTTTGGTGGAGCTTCTGTGACAAGCACCAGCTTCACGTTTTCTGCGGCTGCGCGTTCCGGCGCTGTGTTGAGCTGCCGCCAGATGGGATATTCGGTGACGAGAACTTTCGCGCCGGAGTGTTTCAGGAGCTGCCAGTGCTCGGCCGGCGTGAGTTTGTAATCGAGCGGTACGAGGACACCGCCGCCAAAGAAAATGGCGTAAGCGGAGATCAGCCACTTGGACTGATTCGTCATGATAATGCTAGCGCAGTCGGCTGCGGAAAAACCGGCTTCCTGCAAAGCCCGGGCGAGCGGATGTGCGCGATTCTGAAAATCCTTGTAGGTGAGGCGTTCTTTTTCGCGTTCGCGGTCGGTTTCGATCAGGCAGGTTTCGGCGGAAAACACCGTAAGGGCGTCTTTCAACGCGGCGCCGATAGATTGATATTTGGAAAGGTCCAGCATTACAAGCGGGATTGGATACGCTCAGCCAGCGTGCGGAAATCGCTCACACCTTGGACTTCATAGTCCGGCAACTCGATTCCGAAGTGATTTTCGAGACGCGAAAGAAGTTCGAGCGCCTGGAGGCTGTCAATGCCGAGCTTTTTGAAAAAATCGTCGGATGGCGCGAGCGAACCGGAGGGCACATTGAAATGCTTACTGGCAAGATCGACGACTTCCTGTGTGGTTTGGTCGAGAGTGCGCATGCTTTTATGAATCTATCATTCTCCAGCAAAGAAGAAAAATTGCCTCTGCTCTTTTAATGATTAAGGAAGATAAGGCATAGCGTCGGTGGATTCGACGAATTTCTTGAGGGCTGCGAGAACGGTTGGCCGCGCGAAGAGCTCACAAAACAGTTCGACTTCCTGCTTGAGCTCGGCATGGGGAATGGGCTTGATGAATTTTTTGGCGGCGGCCCGAGTGGTTGCGTCGAATTTGGCGGTTTGGGCGGCCGTGGCACGGGCGACTTTGAGGGCTTCGCCTTCTCCGGCGAGCTGAGCGACAAGACCGACTGCTTGAGCGCGGGCCGCGTTGACACTGCGACCGGTCAACAGCAAATCACGGACGAACGCATTGCCGAGATCTCGCTTGAGGCGGGGAATTCCGCCGAAGCCGGGAATCAGGCCAAGGCGCAACTCGGGAAATGCGAAGCGCGCCATTTTATCGGCGATGATGATGTCGCAAGTAAGGGCGAGCTCGAGGCCGCCGCCGAAACAAACGCCGTGCACGGCAGCGATGGTCACGAACGGCGCGGCGTCAATAGCGTTGGCGATTTCGTGGGATTTTTCGACGAAGCGACGCACGCCGGCATTGCGCTCTTTTTCCGGCAAGGCGATTGACCCATGATAGAGCTCGCGAAGATCTGCACCGGCCGAGAAACCACGTTTTTGTGCGCTGGAAATGATGCAGGCAGCGGTATTCGATTCGAAGGATTTCATTGCGGCGACGAATTGCTCAAGTTCGCCGAGAAGCACGGTACCGATTTCGTTGGCGGGCTCGCGATCGAGAGTAAGCTCGACAATTCCATCTTGCCACTCCCAGCGGAGCGCTTTGCCGGAGAAGCTTTTCATGCGGTGGCTTTCCTTCCGTACATCGCGGCGATTTCGGCAGCAAATTTCGTGTTGATAGCATCACGCCGCAGTTTGCCATTGGCCGTGAGCAGATTATTCTCCGCCGTAAAGGCTTCCTTGAGCGCGACAAAATTTCGAATTTGGCGGTAATGAGGGAGTTCGGGATTGATCTTGTCGAGCACGGATTGCACGAGGTCATCCGTGACGTCCCCTGTAACCAGTGCGCAGAGATATCCTTTGCCGTTTCCAACAAGAACGACTTGCTGCGCCTCGGGGAGAAGCTGCATGATGCGATCTTCGATTGGCTCGGGAGCGATGTTGTGGCCGGAATTGAGAATGATGAGATTTTTGATCCGACCGATGATACGCCAATTGCCGCCGACGGTGACCTCGCCTTGATCGCCAGTGTGAAACCAGCCGTCTTGCATCACTTTGCCAGTTTCTTCGGGGCGATTCCAGTAACCCACGAAAAGATTCGGGCCGCGCACGAGAATTTCCTCGTTTTCGCCGATACGCATTTCGATTCCAGGTACGGCTTGACCCACGTGGCCCGGTTCTACAGCAATACGCGGATCATCGAGCGTACAAATACCGGTGGTTTCCGTAAGGCCGTAACCTTGCATCACGGGAATACCGAGCATAAGAAAAAATTGCTGCGTTTCTGGGGCAAGCGGGGCGGAGCCGCAGATGAGAGCCATGAGGTGTGTACCGAAGCGTGCTTTGATTTTTCCCAAGATGAATAAACTACCGATACCGAGCCAGAAGCCATTGAATGCGCGTTTGCGACCAGCGTGCTGATGCTGCCAGGCTTCTTTAGCGCGCTTGTAAAGATAACGGATCGGAGCGGCCTGTTTGGCGATGTTTTCTTCGACACCGCGGCGGACGCGCTCAAGGAGAGTCGGCACGTTCAAGAAATAGTTGGGAGCTGCGATGCGGATTTCGTCGGCGAGTTTGTTGAGGTCGGTAGAGAGTGTGAATTCGCTTTCGCGCGTGAGCGCAGAGAGCATGACGATCCAGGACGCAGCGAAATTTAGCGGCAGATAGTGAAAGATGCGATCCGGTTCGCGGTGACCTGCCATTAATTGTTCAAGTCGATCCGTGGTGCAGCCAATCATGTGGGTGAGGTTGGCCGTGGTGAGGCAAACGCCTTTGGGTTCGCCAGATGTGCCGGAAGTATAGATGATGGTGATGAGATCGGCGTCGTTGCGCAGCAGCGGAGCTTTTTCAACTGGACGATCAGTTGACTTGCCGCGGACTGCGTCGTCAAGAAGAACGATAGACGGCGCATCGCTCCATGCATTCACTACGGCAGCGCCAAGCGATTCGTCTCCGACTAGCAGCAAACGCGGGCCACAATCCTTGAGCATGCCGACAAGATCCGTGGCAGCTTGACGCGAGTACAACGGGACGACGATAGCCTTTTCCGCCATGAGAGCAAGGTCGCAAGCGATCCATGTGATGGAATTCGCGCCGAGCAAAGCGCAACGGTCGCCGGGTTGAATACCCCGAGCTCGCAAGAAAGAGCGCACGCTCTGCACCCGGTCGAAGAGTTCCCTGCCAGTGACAGAAACAATCTGCTCGCCGCGCACTTCGCGCAGGATCACCCGATCGGCCGAGCGCTGCAACTGGCCAAAAATTGTTTCAAGGAAATTCGGCATCGGCGATTAACGCGCCGCGGCCATCGCGACGTCAGACGTATCGTAGCGTTCGGCGAGATGAAGGAGCGTTTCGCTGAGGGGCGGCAAATACTCTTCCCAGCTTCGCACTCCGTTGCGCAGAGGAAACTCCGGATACTGATGGCGCACGACATCTTCCAGGATCGTGCCCATGCGAGCCATCACTTTTAGATTCCCGACGACGGTACGGGCGATGCCTTCCCGGACAGAATCCGCTTCGGCGATGAGAGTTTCCATGATTTGCAGAAGTTTAGGGCCAAGGTCGGGATCGTCCACTGTCAAGAAAAGGTGTTCATGGCCACGCTCCCGCATCAGGTTGCGGATGCGTTCATCCATGGTGACGCCTGCCGATGCAACGAGGCTCGGCATGCAAGTGACGATGCCGTGATAGCGCGAAGAGACCATGTACGCGCACTGACGAAGGATGGAGACGATTTGGTACATGTCGCATTCATCGGAGGTGAAGATCGGCGTACCAGGAATTTGCGCGGCGATATCTCGACAAGCGACGGCGTCGAGCCGCTCCATGGCGACCAATACGGTGAAGACACGATGCTTCTGCTGGAAAGCTTTTGCAGCTTCGATGTAGCCGCTTATGTATTTCTTGTATTTGCGGTCGACTTCTTCACCGGATTCATGAAAGTAGACCGTGCGATATTGGCTTTCTTTGAAAGCGCCCGTAGTCACACGGGCCAGATATTTTGCGATGGAGGCTTTGACAGGCCAGACGAAGGGATGGATCGGGCAAAGAACGAGCACGGGAGTCTTTTCGTCCCAACCCGCTTCGCGCAACGCTTTACGGCCGTACGCGGCGGGGTGCGGCTCGAAGGTCCATGCGGTGTCTGTACCGAGTTCAGTGGAAATACCGAGTTTGCCGAGAACGGTTTGCGATTCCGGATTGCGCGTGATGACCAGTGAATCCTTGACGTAGCTCGCGCACATTTTTTCGATGAGCGAATCCATATGGCCGGCTTCTGCACCATAGCCGACGGAAATCTTGTTTTCGGAAGAGGCGAAACCGAGCGAGCCGATCATCATGGTCGTCAAAGCATTGGCGAATTTACTTTTGAACATGGAGCCTTCGCAGGCGATGACTCCATGATTTTTTCTTGTTTCTCGGTAGAGAAATAGAGGGAACACGTCCGGCAGAAAAACCTGCTTTGTACCTTCGAAATAGCCCCGGGTACGGTCGAAGCTTTGCGTCATCACGCTAAAGTCGGTGTTATCCGGGCCGAGAACGTGGCGAATTTGCCGCAGCATTTCGTTCACGCGGACGTCCGAACCTGTGTTGCGCGTGCCGTTGTAGCCGGCGAAAAGGAGCTTCAATTTTTCGCCGGGCTGCCAGCGCGTGCCGCCGCCAAGCATCCATCGAAGACGCGTCATTTCAATGAGCGCGCTGACCCACATTACAAGCAGAAAATCGGTCATGCTACGGAACTCCCGCTCGCGCTCCTGGCGGCTGAACCCTCCGTAGGCCACGGCTTCGCCGGGTAACGGAAACGATTCGCTCTGCTGAAACGCAAGAGTGGATAAGCGTACGACGAGAATTTCGCCGGCGCCTCTCCGCCCAATTCTGCCACGACTCGCGAATTATCGAATACTGTATTCCAGGTTAGATAGGGCCAGAAGACTTTGAGCAATGATGCGCCGCGTCCGAGATTACTCTTTTTGCGCGCGAGCCAATTTACAGTTCCGGAAAAAGGGGATCCCAGCGAGGAAACGTACATTGGCTTGCGCCAGCCGCCGTCTTTGGCGAGAGCATCCGTTAGTTCGCGGTAGGTCTGCGAGCCGGTACCGGAGGACAGATGATAAGTGTTGTGGGCTGCAGACTCTTTTTGATGAATCGCGACGATCGCTTTGCCGACGTAATCCGCTGGAACGATATCAATGCGATCATCCGGGCGCAGCGGGAGAACGGGCAAACTGGCGAGCACGCTAAACGCCTGCACCATATCAAACTGGGTTGTTTCCGGTTTGCGGCTATCGCCGAGGACAATGGCGGGGCGAAAGATCGTTCGCGGCACGTCTGGCAGGAGTTGATGGACCATGTGCTCGCAGAATTTTTTCGTGCGTGCGTAGGGATCGTAATCGGAGCGTGCCCAGTCAATGGACTCGTCTTCGCGCACGACTTCGCTTTGGCGCGTGCCCGCTACAGCTACCGTCGAGACGTGTGAATAGCGGCGCAGACCGTTACGATTTTGAGCGCGGCGCGCGAGCTGAATTACTTCGAGCGAGCCACGCAGATTCACGTTGAGACATTGCTTTTCGGATTTTCGGTTGAGAGACGCGGCGCAGTGGATCAATGAATCGGTTGTATTCACAAGTGTGAGGTATTCATTTTCGGAAAGCCCAAATCGCTCGCTGGTCAGGTCGCCACGGAAAATCCTCACCCGGGTCGAAATGTAGTCGCAAAATTCGGAAAATTCAAAATGCAACTGGAGTGATTGCCACAACCGTTCGCGCGCTTCCTGCTCTGATTTAGCACGAACAAGAAGATTAAGCGAATCGCGATAGCCGGTGAAGAGTCCTGCCGCAAGGTAGCTGCCTAGATATCCCGTCGAGCCCGTAAGAAAAATCGCCATGGACTTAGGCGCTCGTCCCGGTTCCGGAGAGTGCGCGGGCAGTGACGGGTTCGGTGCCCCATTCTATCTGGCGTGGTGGGCGAGATTCGAGCGGGCGGCCCTCCATCAACGGATAGCACCAACGGCGAAGCGCAGGAATGTGTACATTGATCCAATAGTCCCACCAATCGATGGATTCTGGATCAAAGGCGAAGAGTTGGCGCTCCTCAGGGCCGAGGGCAGCGGTAAGGAGGCGTGCATTCTCACATTCGAAGACGTGTTCGTTGTGAAGAATGAACGGTTCGTACAATTCGATGAGTTTTTCCGCGCGATTTAAGTCGCGTTCAGTCTTGGCCAGAGGGGATTTCTTAAAGCGCAATTTTTCTGCGGCGCGGTTGATTCCGCTTACTACGGCTTTTTGCATGGGAATCGAAAGGCGCTCGTAGCGCTGTTTGGAAACCGGAATCGTCTCGAATTTCACTTTCAGCCAGTGGTCAATGCCCTGCTGCGTTTTGTAGTGTTTGCGATGGGCGAGGCCGGTGAGTTCAATACTGCGGCCCATATTGCATGGATTGATGCCGGAGGTTGCAAGCTGATACATCCGCGCGTTCTTGCGTTCCACGAGCGCAGCGGCAATGAGCGTCATCCCCCGGCAGACCATGTCCACGGGAATTACGTCGAGACATTTTTTTTCATTCGAAGGAAGCTGGCGAAAATTCGTTCCAAGCAAATAGGAAAGCGGGCCGGATGTGTTGATGCCCTCGTTCCAACCGGGAAACGGCGAGCGCGTAGAGCTTTCGACGATGGATGGGCGTACGACTGCAATCGGCAGATCTTTACCGCGACGCGAGAGAGTTGACTCTCCGAGGCTCTTCGTAAACGTGTAGGTATTCGGCCAGCCGAGACGCTGCGCGCGCTTCATTCCAGCGCGCACTAGGCGGTTGCGCTCCCAACGCAGCCGATTGCGGCGAACGACGCCTTCGAGTTCACCAGCTTCTACTTTGGATTCGTCGGCGCCTTTGCCGAGAGCCACGCGACGCAACGCGCGAGCGATTTCTTTGCCTTGCGCGCGTTCTTCGACGCTGTTTATCATGGCGCGGAGCGATTCGATTTCACGTTCAGAGTCGAAACGCGCATCGCCGGCGGGATTATAATTTTCAATCAACTCTTCCTGAACGCGACCATCGCGTTTACCGACGACATAGCACGTGGATAGATGCATCAATGCAGCGCGGTCTGACGAACGCAAGAAATCGACAAGGTGTAGCGTCGAATCCACGTTGGATGAAAGAGCTTCGCGCAAGTCGGGGTTGAAATCAGTCAAGCCTGCGCTGTTCACAATGACGTCGAGAGATTTCGCAAGGCGTTCGCGCGTCGCGGCGTCAAGACCAAGACCTTCCGCGCTCACATCGCCTTCGACGACTTCAATTTTGTCTTTCAGGAACTGGCTAAGCCCTCGGCCGTGAATTTCCTGAAGGGGATCGAACGTCGGCGATTCCTCGACGATTTTCTCGAAGCGTCGTTGGGCTGTAGTCGTGCGGTTTCTACGAATCAGCAAGGTAATTTTTCGGATACCTGGAACCTGCTGCAGCAGATCCACGAGCCAGACTTTGCCGATAAAGCCGGTGACTCCAATCAACATCAGATGTTTGCCGGTGAGGCTATTCGTTACAGAAAGTCGATCGACCTGCGGGGCGGCATCAAAGAGCACGACGTTGCGCGAGGCAGAAATCTCGGGACGGGTGGAAGTCTGCGTCGCCTTGATGGCGGTTGCGGAATCTTTCCATCCAAGATTCCCGATCAGTTTTTCGACGGAAATGCGTCCGTCCGTGGCGCCGCTCGCGATCCAAGCCAATGGCCCGCGCGGCCGTACGATCGGGTCGAGCAAGCGTCCGGTGGCAACACCATCGCGAAATTCGAGGTGGTTTGAAATAAATTTTTCGACACCCAGGTGAACGGCAAGCGGGCGCAGCACATGATCAAGCGACTGGCCGACGAGAACGATTTGCTGACCGCTGGCGAGACTTTCTTGCAACTTCTCAACGGCGGCGGCGCGAAGTTTCGGTTTCAGGATGTAATGGAAATATTCTTCGCCCAACAAATCGAGACGGTCGCGAGTTACGCCGCGCAGGAGAATGTGAAGCAGCCGAGTGGCGAAGGACCGACCGGCGATGTATGCCAAGGGGCGCAAAAGGACCATCGCCGCCATGCCGGCCCGGCGCTGCCATCGTTCCGAATAGCTTTGTGCATGCCAGGTGAAAAAACCGACCTGTCGGAGCGCGCTGAGCTCCAGTAACGAGCCTTCCACACGCCAATAAACCGGTACGGCGTCCGGCATGAGCGGTTGGTTCTTTTCTGATTGTGAAATGAGATTCGGCATTCCTGGCCTGGGCCTATGCGCGAAAGCTGACGCTTCAAGACACTCCGAACAGTATGGCTTGGTACTTGTTCGCACCTGTCTAGGTCTGGAACATCTGGGACGACTGCCCCGGCGAGGTTCGTAATTTCCGTTGATTGTCCTCGACGGTACCGCGCCTGAGTTCTTCTGGGAGCGGACCCTATGCAGTCCTTTGAAAAAATATCATTCCAAGAGGCTAATCGCAAGGCGCGATGGCGTAAATCAAGAGCTGTGAATTTGTGGGACCGCGTACGCGGCGATCAAATGGTGACGTTCGCCGTAGTGTGTGGTGAGGCCGATGGCGGCGACGAGAAGGCACGCGATGGCGGCGCTCGCAAGAATCTCCACAAGGGGTACCGGCGAGCGCAGCGTGTTGGCCAGATTGCTCGCCAAGTTGTGAGGAAGCGCAGCGGCAATTAGCGCTGCCAAATAGAGTGGCGCAAGCAGCATTAGCAAAAATTTTGTTCCGAAGAAGGGATAGTTCATGCGGAAGGCGAGCCAGAGCATTGCCTGGGGCAGCAGCGCGAGCAAGCTGAGCAATGCAAGCCTGTCCACAAAGTCGGCGCCGCCGATCCTGCCCAAAATGCGATAAAGGCCAAAGCAAATGAGCCCCATTGAGGCAACAAGACCAGAAATCGTCGCTGTGGTGAGGCGCCCTTGCCAAAAAAGCTGATTCAGAAATGGCAGGAGCGCCGATTGACCGAGCAGCACGATGGCGAGACCGCCGGTCAAGAAAGTATCGCCGTGCAAATACCAAATGATGAGTGAAAAAAGCGCCGCGAAAATGAGCGACTCGAAGCCAAGAGGGAGCGCTTCAGATTTTCCTGACAGTGCTGTGGCCTGCAGGTAGGAGATATCCACAATTGTGAGCGGAAGCCGAAAGAACAGCGCATGCAGCGATGCGGGAAGAAAAAAAAGGACGAATTGGGCAACCCAATAAAGCGGATAGATGGACGCGAGCCCAAGCAAGAATAGACGAAACCAGCGCATTCCGGGGACCTCGGAAGGCTAGGATTCTCTACCTCCAGTGGGGCTTTTGCAAGCGGGATAAGTGGGGTTAAACGCCCCAGCCGTAACGCTCGGCGTGCTCTAAAGTGCGCTGCATTTCCACGTGAAGGATTTCCATAAAGCCAGTAGTTCCAACGACTTTCGAGCCGGGAGCGGCAAGATCGGGAGTACGATGTCCGGCTTGAAGGACACGGACTACGGACTGTTCAATCCAATCGGCTTCGAGGGATAGACCGAAAGCGTCACGGAGCATCATGGTGGCGCTCAAGATAGAGCCGATCGGGTTCGCGGAGTCCGTTCCGGCGAGTGAGGGCGCGGAGCCGTGAATCGGTTCGAAGAGCGGAGCCGTGGTTCCGAAGCTAGCAGAAGGGATAAGGCCAATGGACCCAACGAGCGCAGCGGCTGCATCACTCAAAATGTCGCCGAACATGTTGCTGGTCAGCATCACATCGAACTGTGAAGGCTTGAGCGTCAGCTGCATGGCGGCGTTATCCACGTACATGTGTTCAAGCTTGACCGATGGATACGCGGTGTTCATTGCTGTTACGGTGCGGCGCCAAAGCTGCGAACTGGCAAGAACGTTTGCTTTGTCTACCGAGCAGAGGCGTCGCGAGCGATTTTCGGAACGGGCGTACGCGAACGCTGCGATTCGCTCCACTTCTTGTGCCGAGTAGGACTCGGTATCCCAGGCTCGCTCCTTGCCACCTTCCGTCGTGCTGCCGCGTTCACCGAAATAGATACCGCCGGCGAGTTCGCGAACAATTTCAATGTCCAAGTCGCCGAGCCGCTCGGGCTTTAGCGGTGACATTCCTCGCAACGGCTCCAGCAACTTTACCGGACGAACGTTGACGTACAGGCCCATACCTTGGCGAAGCGCGAGTAATCCGCTCTCCGGTCGTTTGCCTACAGGCAATGAATCCCACTTCGGGCCGCCGACCGCTCCGAGAAAAACCGCGTCTGCTTTTTTGCAAGCGTCAAGCGTGGCGTTCGGTAGCGGCGTTGCTGTCACATCAATTGCCGCACCGCCAACAGGCTGTTCTTCGAAATCAAATTGATGATGGAATTCGTGCGCGCATTCCCGCAGAACGGTCGCCGTGGCGCGTGTGACTTCCGGACCGATACCGTCGCCCGGCAACAGCACAATGGTCTTCTTCATGGGTTCCCCGAAATGCCTAGCGAAAAATTGCGGAGAGATCGTTCAGGCGGCGGAGGTCGCTTCCGCCGCAACCGGTCCTGCACCGCGGCGCATTACTTCATGCGCGATTGCGACAATGTTCCGCATGCTCACAGTTTTTGACTGATCCGCGAGAGCCGTCACGCGCCGATAGACTTCCGCAAGTTCCGCGTCGCTTGCATCGTATCCCAAATCCTTCAGCGTAGTGCGCAACGCATTGCGGCCTGAGTGTTTTCCAAGCACGAGTGAGCGCGAAGGAACTCCCACCGTTTCCGGAGAAATGATTTCATAGGTCAGCGGATTCTTGATGATGCCGTCTTGATGAATTCCGGCTTCGTGGGCGAATGCGTTTGCTCCGACGACTGCTTTGTTCGGCGCAACTTGCGCTCCCGTAATTTCGGTCAGCAAGCGACTGGCCGGAAAGAGCTGGCTGAGCTGAATATTTGTTTGTGCTCCAAAACTTTCCTTACGGACTGCTAGTGCGACAGCGATTTCTTCGAGCGAAGCGTTTCCCGCGCGTTCGCCGATACCATTGACCGTGCACTCGATCTGGCGCACACCGGCGCGGACCGCGGCCAAAGAATTTGCGACAGCGAGGCCAAGATCGTCATGGCAATGCGCGCTGAGCGTTACGTTTGGCGAATCGTCCAAGTATTCACGCACGCGGCGGAACATCGCGCCGTATTCCTCAGGTACTGCGTAACCAACGGTATCAGGCAAATTTAGAATCGTCGCACCGGCCTCTACAGCAACTTTGCAAACCTGGCAGAGATAGTCAGTGTCCGTGCGTCCCGCATCTTCCGCAGAAAATTCAACTTCACCGACAGACTTGCGGCCATAACGAATCATCGAGCCAATCGCTTCGAGCGCGTGTTCGCGCGTCATATTCAATTTCACTTGCAGGTGAAGGTCGGAAGTCGCGAGAAAGATGTGCAACCTGGAAGATGCAGCGGGCTTCAGTGCTTCCACTGCAGCATCAATGTCCTGTTTTTTTGCGCGAGCGAGCGCGGCGATGGGAACCGTGCGAACTTCTTTTGCAACCGCTTGAACCGCTTCCAAGTCACCTTTCGAGGAAATCGGGAATCCAGCCTCGATAATGTCCACATTCAAAGCAGCAAGCTGCTTCGCCATGCGGATTTTTTCTTCCGTGTTCATGGAGAAACCCGGCGACTGTTCGCCATCGCGCAGGGTCGTATCGAAGATGCGCACAACGTCCATGGATGCTCTCTCAAGATAAGTAACGCAGATTCAGGACCCTGCGGTCAAATTTATCTTTGTTCTGCATTTGATAATCTTGCCTTATAATGCCCACGAGCCGAATCCATGGACCTGAGCGAACTCCAAGTCTTCTTGACTGTCGCCCGCGAGGGCAGCTTTTCGCGTGCCGCTGAACGGCTTTACCGTACCCAGCCTGCGGTGAGCCTGGCGATTCGCAAGCTGGAGGAAGACCTCGGGCAAAAGCTTTTTGTGCGTGGAGCGCGCCCAGTACGCCTGACAGATGCGGGTACCCTTCTGAAGGACTACGCCGAACGGCTGATCAACCTGCGCGATGAGGTAAAAAAGGGCCTATCGGAGCTGGAGGGATTGCAGCGCGGAGAACTCTCGCTTGGCGTGAATGAAAGTTCGATCCACGCGCTGATGCCGGCGATTGCAAAATTTCGAGAACAGCATCCGGGCATACAAATTCGCGTGCACCGCATGTTTTCGCGCGACATTCCCCACGAAGTGTTGAATTACAGGCTCGATCTTGGCGCCGTGTCTTACGTCCCTCGTGATGTGCAATTGCAGGCTACGGAAATACTGAAAGATGAACTGACACTCGTCGTCCCCCCAAAACATCCTCTCGCGAAGAAGAAGGAAGTGGACGTTGCTGACCTGGGCGGCGAATCCTTCATTGCACACATCGTGGAATCGCCCTTCCGGCGCCGGGTCATTGAACTTTTCGCGCGTAATCGCACCGTGCTAAACATGCCGACGGAAATGCCGACGATTGAAAGCATCAAGCGTTTCGTGCAGATGGGAATGGGCGTGGCGATTGTTCCGCGCATGTGCGTCGCATGGGAAATCGACCATGGCTGGATGAAAGAAGTGAAAGTGCGCCAACTCAACTTGCCCCGACATGTCTATATGGTTTCGCGCCGGGGTGCGCGTTTGCCGCATGCGGCTGCAGAGTTAGTCAGAATATTGAAGGATGGGCAGTCTTAATTCGCTTGCCGGGCCGCTTCCGCGACAGAAGCATAAATAGGCAGAAGTTTTACCAAACCCGAAACCTGCATTACCGCTGTCGCTTGTCCTGTTAGGCCTGCGAGGGCAAACTTTTGCCCTTGATTGCGGCGATGAACGAAGAGTTGCACGAGCGCGCCAACACCTGCAGAGTCGAGAAACGAAACGTCACTCATATCAATCACCAAGTTTGGCGCGGCTTGCGGCCTCATGGTCTGCAGAAACTCGCTGACGGTTTCGAGAACCAGCTTGCCATCGAGCTTCGCAACAGACGGAGTGCCGTTGTGGCTTTCTTGCAGATGAACATCGAGTTTGACGGGTTGCATAAGCTCGTGAGGATAGACCGGGGCGTGTTACTGCCAAATGAACGCTCGATAAATGCCGCATTTCAGGCTTGTTCCAAATTGGGACAGTTGTGCAGCAAGTTTAACCCTTCCCTCATGTTTCTCATCTAGGTAACTTTTGTTGACGACTGGCCTCACTCGGTCTACATTAGTGTTGTTGTAGGTTCCCTCTCAGACTCAAAAGTACGAGCCGTTTGCTTCGGCCGGGAAAGACCAAAGGCCTTGATTCGCGCGTTCGCACGTCTTGGGATCCGTGCAGGACTGTCTCGTGTCTTCGCACTGCTATTGCCGGTTATATTCCTCACGTCTATATCCAATTCTCTTGCGCAGGCACCGACGCAACAATACATTTACGCGAATGTGCCGGCAACACCGCCGACGACTTCGACGCTCGCCGCTTATGCAAAAAATGGACAGACCGGCTCGCTTTCAGGAGTCCCTGGCACACCGTTCCCTGATCACTTGGAAGGCGGACGACTCGCCGTAGATGCACTCGGCCGTTTCTTGTTTGTGCTGAACCCAGTTACGAATGGCATTTCCATGTTCCAAATCAATTCATCTACAGGTGCGCTTGCGGAAGTTCCCAATTCGCCCTTCAACGCGGGACCAACCATCAATCCGAATCAAGCTCCTGCCCAGCCAATTTCTCTCGCCACGGAAAAATCAGGCAAGTATCTCTACGTCGGCTACACCAGCGGAAATATCTCTAATTTCAGCGCGATCACGCCGTTTGTCATCGACTCTGCCAATCTTCGATTGACTCTGACCGATCAATTGAGTTTCGACGTGAATTTCAATCCAGTTCAAATGCTCAGCGACCCAAGAGGGCTGTTTCTCTATGTGGTGAACGGTCCGAATCCTTTCACTGCGGCGCCCAATGGGGCGGCGACGGTTTATTCCATTACCGAGACGGATGGTTCCCTTGCTTTGAACGGATCGGCGGGAAGTGGCTCACAGGGACGTTCAATGGCCAGCGATCCGCAAGGCCGTTTCTTCTTTGATGGCAATGGTCAGTTTGAAGGCGCACTCTCCTGGGGAACGATTTCGCCACTTGATGGCACAAACAATCCCAATGGGCAGTTTCTGAACCTTGGCGAGAACAATTATCCCGAAGCGATGGTGGTGGACAGCTCCGGAAAATTTTTGTACGTGCAGCAGTCGCTCGGGTTAGTCATCTACTCCATCAATCAAACAACGGGACAACCGACGCCGCTGACTTCCCCGTTGGCCTCGCCTAAGTTTCAATTGGGAAATGTCGTTGCCGACCCCGCAGGCGCTTTCTTGTATTCCGGCTCCGGGGAAGGCATTCATGCTTACCAGGTGAATGCACAGGACGGTTCGCTGACGGAAGTCGCGAATTCGCCGTTTCCCGCAGGCGGCACGGCGTTCAACCTGGCCATTTCCGGGACATCGGTTCAAGCCATTAGCGGCCCGAGTGCATCATTTACTTTGCCGGCGCTCAATTTTGGATCGGTCACGGAAAGCCAGCAGGTCACTTTGGTCACGCACCTTGTGAACAACGGCGACCAGTCCCTGACCATCAATCTAAATTCCGTATCCATTAGCGGCCCGAACTCGGCGGATTTTTCGGAATCAACAACTTGTTCCGCAGCGCTTTCTCCAAATGCGAATTGTTCGTTCTCTGTGACGTTCAAACCTTCCACGGCGACAACTGAATCCGCTACGCTGCAAATTAATGACAACGCACCGGGCAGCCCGCAAAACATTCCACTGTCTGGCATAGGCCTTGCCCCTTCGCCTTCGGTTGCGTTTGTTCCGGGCAGCCTGACCTTTAATCCAATCGCGCAAGGACAGATGGAAGGGCCACAAACGTTTCAGATTACGAACATCGGCTCCGCGACGTTGCATATTTCAAATGTCGCAATCGGCGGCTCCAATCCACAGGATTTTTCTCAAACCAACAATTGCACCTCCGCACCGGTTGCCGTCAACGCGAGTTGCAACATCAATGTTTCTTTCACGCCACTTGCTACCGGCCAGCGATCGGCTTCTATCACCTTGGCAGACGACGCTCCGAGCCAGACGCAAACAATATTCGTTCAAGGCAACGGAGCGCTGCCGTTTCAATTGAATCCGTCACTCCAGTCCGCTACGACGGCATCCATTACCGCCGGACAGACGGCGCAGTACAACTTACAGCTCAACCCAGGTACGGGCTTCACGGGAAATGTTTCCATTTCCTGTACCGGCGCTCCCTTGGCAGCGACCTGCTCTCTTTCATCCACGTCCATTTCTGTTTCTTCTTCGAATCCCGTTGCATTCACGGCAAGGATCGCAACATCCAGCGGTACGTCTGCGGCAGCTCCGATGCAAATTGTTTCGCGGACGAATCGGCCGAATACTTCCTTGTCTACCGCAGTTCTTCTCGTTTTGCTATTTTTCTCGATTCTGAATCGCCAAAAATTCAATCGAGTTCGACCCACGGCAATCTACGTCTCGCTGCTTTTTGCGAGTTTGGCCGTGTGGCTCTCAGGCTGTGGAGGAGCCAGCAATGTAATCACTCCCCCACCTCAACAGATTGCCACTCCGAAAGGAACCTACACAATTACCGTCAGCGCGACAGCAAATAATCTGCCCTCGCAGACCGTTTCCCTCACACTTACTGTCAACTAGATGATCGGTTCCCCTTGTTGCTTCATAGGCGTGAATGTCGCACCGGAACGCGATTCCCTTATCGTGCGGACTTGCAAGTCACGATTACTGACTGGACCCAAGAGGATTGCTAACCCTCGGCCCGCGTCCTACACTACAGCCGAGGCTCCCTCTCAAAAACCAGAAAAAATTCGGGCTTGGCCTACGGGGCAAACTCCGGGGAAGTAGGGCTCATGCGACTCCTGTTTAACCTTCATGGTCGGGTGACTCTTTTTTGGGAACCAACTACGTTCAGACGTTTGCTCGCCTTCGCGGTAATGCTTCTGAGTATTGCGTTTGCAGGAATAAACTTCTTTTCTCCATCTCAGAACGGCCTGAAGACTACGCTTTCCGACCGAGTGTCATACTTGCAATCGAAAGGCGCTCTGGCGCAGAAGCTTTCCCAGTTACCGTTGACATTTGAGCGCAACGAAGGACAAGTCAGTTCCCCGGCAAAATTCATCGCGCGGGGCAAGAATTACAAGCTGCTTTTGGGGTCCGCCGAAGCAGTTTTCTCTGTGAATTCAGCAATTGATATTGAACACGCATCCCCAGGGGCCAACAACCCCAGGTCGATTCGGATGCAATTTGCAGGAGCTAACAAGAATGCGGCAATTACGGGGCTTGAGAAATCCGGGGCCACCACGAACTATTTCATCGGAAACAACCCTGAAAAATGGCGCACGGGAATTCCGTCGTATCGAAACATAAAAGTGCAAAACCTTTACGACGGGATAGATTTGCTCTATTACGGAAAGGGGACTGAGCTGGAGCACGACCTGATCGTTGCACCCAAAAAGGATCCGGCTGCAATCAAAATCTCGTTTGCGGAAGCAGAGAGCCTGCAGGTCGGCCACAATGGCGACCTCATCGTGAAGGCGCCCGCCGGCGAACTTCACCTAAAGAAGCCTAAGATTTACCAAAAAATTGGAAATTCAAATCGAGATATTGAGGGTGGTTATCTCCTCAGCGCCTCGAACGAAGTTGGCTTTCACATCGGCGAGTACGATGCGAACAAACCGCTGGTAATTGACCCCGTCTTGGAGTTTTCAACCTACTTCGGTGGCAACGAGGAAGACGTGATCATAGGTATTGCCGTTGACCCCAGCGGAAATATCTACGTCGCGGGAGGGACAAGCTCCACGGACTTTCCGCTAAAGAACCCGCTTCAATCTGCGTTGAACCCGAGCCTGTGCGGCGCCGCCCCAAATACATTTAGGTGTGGTTCTGGTTTCATCTCCAAATTGAATCCAGCGGGTAATTCGCTTATCTATTCCACATATTTTGGTGGAACCGGCACCGGTGGAGAAGCGGTTCGTACAGTCGCCGTAGACGCGCAAGAAAACGTCTACCTTGTCGGCATCACGACGGCCACCGATTTTCCGGTCACTTCTGGCGCCTATTCAACACAGTACACTGCAGGAACATGCCCTGGATTTGCATGCCGCGAGGGTTTTGTTGCAAAGTTAGCGCCAAGCGGCTCGGCACTTATCTATTCGACTTACTTGGGTGCCCCGGGAGATTCCGTAGCAGAAACGGCAACGGTTGACGGCCTCGGGCAGGTCTATGTCACAGGAACCACTTCCTCCACCTCGTTTCCCACGACGCCTGGCACTTTTCAAACGACTTGTACACTACTTACTCCTCCGGCGCCGCAACAGTGTTTCGTCGCTTTTGTCACTGCTCTCAACGCGGCGGGCTCCGCTCTGGTCTATTCAACCTATTTTGGAGATAACACCACAGTAAATGCCATCGCCGTTGATGCGAATGGCAGTGCAGTCTTTGCTGGTTCTGTAACGCCGGGCAGCCTGCCTTTGGTGAACGCTCTTCAGACTCAGCCCGCCCCAGGTTTTTTCGCAAAGCTAAAACCCGACGGTAGTGGGCTTCTCTTCTCCTCTTATCTCGGCGGTACGGTCAGTGGCAGGGCTGCGAATCAGGTGGCTATCAGCGGTCTCGCCTTGGACAGTTTTGGAAATATCTACATGACTGGCCAGACGAGCAGCCTTAACTTCCCGACCACGCCAGGGGCTTTTCAGGAGACGGTGACGTCTACAGGTGGCTATTTCGGTTTCGTTACCAAGATCGATAAATCCGGGTCGGCGCCTTTAGCCTACTCAACTTACTTGACCGGTCAGGCCGTGGTGAATCCAGTTTCCTCCACTGGAACTTTGGGAATCGCAGTTGACTCTGCGGGGCAGGCTTACGTAATCGGAGCTACGAACCAGTCCGACTTTCCGCAGATGAACTCTCTCTTGCCTAGTTATGCCGCAGCGCCTTGTGTGAATCCTGGTAGTTTTCAATGTACTCATGCTTTTGTTTCCGAACTCAATAGCCAGGGAACTGGGTTGGTCTTTTCGACATTCCTTGGCGGAAGCAATGTGGACGCAGGGTTTGCGATAGCCGTCGATCAGTCTCACGCGATCTATGCGGCCGGCGACACGAACTCCACCGACTTCCCTGTTTTGAATGCTTTCCAGGCAACTCCGGGCGGCGGCACATCATGCCCCAATTCAGCACCCTGCTTTGACGGATTCGTGGCAAAAATTCAGCAACCAGGCCTGGTCGCTTCTCCGGGCAGCCTTGCCTTTCCACTTCAACTTGTGGGAACGCAAAGTACAGCTCAACAAATAACAATTACAAATACGAGCACGCAATCAATTCAGATTCTTTCCGTTACTACCGCTGGCGACTTTTCTGAAAATGATGGGTGCATCGGCACTTTATCTGCTGGCTCCAGTTGTGTGATCCATGTGTTTTTTAGCCCCACGGCAAGTGGTCAACGCACCGGCACACTAACGTTGACCGACGGCGGAGTAGGCGGTCCCATCAACATTTCTCTTACCGGTCAAGGATCGGCTCCGGCAGCTTCGGTTTCTCCGGATACCTTTTCGTTTATTCCTGTTTCACAGGGCGCAACGGAGGGTCCTGTACCCATCACTCTAACCAGTAACGGGACCGCTCCGCTTCACATCAGCAGTGTGGCTCTCAGCGGCACGAATCCGGGTGATTTTTCTCAGACGAACAATTGCGTGGGCACGGTGCTCGCCGTAAACGCAACGTGCACGATCAACGTTTCCTTTACTCCATCCGCCGAAACCGCGCGTACGGCGACCCTGGTGATTACCGATGATGCGGTCGTTTCGACGCAGTCTGTAGCACTTCAAGGCACTGGCACGGCGCCGTTTCAAGTGGCTCCAGCGGCAAACTCCTCGACTACCGCTGCGGTCACAGCAGGGCAAACCGCAAACTATTCCCTCCAACTAAACCCCAACAAAGGATTTGCGGGGAATGTTTCTCTCGCGTGCAGCGGTGCCCCTACTGCCGCAAAGTGCACGGTTACTCCGGCTTCCGTGAGCGTAACTTCCGCGACCGCGGCGAACATTTCTGTAAGCATTTCGACCACGGGAAGTTCGAGCGCACTTGGCCCAATTCGAAGTTTGCCTTTCTTGGATTTGCGTTTTTATCCGGCATTTGCAGCTTGGCTTGTTTTCCTGCTGCTTATCTGGATGAACAGGACAAAGGACGTCGCAAGAAAGCTCTCTGCCAGCGCGATTCTTTCCGTCTTGGCGATTTTCCTGTTCGCCTCGGGTTGTGGAGGCGGCTCAACGTCAATCACTCCACCACCGCAAATTACGCCCAAAGGAAGCTATACGATCACCGTCAATGCGACAGCCAACAATCTGCCGACTCAATCGATTTCTCTGACCCTCACGGTCAACTAGATTTATTTTCCGTAGCTGACGCGGTAGATGAGCCCGGGGCCATCATCTGAAACTACAAGCGATCCATCGGGCAAGACTGCGACGCCAACCGGGCGCCCATAGACAAGTCCTTTGGATGGGTCAGGAACAAGCCCTGTCAGGAATGGCACAGGATCCTGCGCTGGTTTTCCGTCCTTGAATCCTATGAACGCGACTTGATACCCGGAACGTTTGGCGCGATTCCACGAACCGTGCTCGGCCAGAAACGCTCCGCCGCGATACGAATCCGGAAACTGGCTCCCGGTGTAAAACGCAAATTGTAGCGGTGCAACGTGGGCTCCGACCAAAACATCGGGAATGATGGCTCGCGCGACCAACTCAGGATGTTCTTGCTTCACACGAGGATCAACGTTTGAACCGATATAGCTGTAGGGCCAACCGTAAAATCCGCCATCCTGGACGGAGGTGAAATAGTCAGGCGGCAGATCATCTCCCAGTTCGTCGCGCTCGTTTACAGAAGTCCACGCCTGACCGGTCGTGGGATTCAGCGCCAATCCAACAGGGTTCCGCAATCCGGTGGCGTATTGCCTTGCGTTCTTACCATCCAGATCGCAAATCGTAATCGCCGCACGGATTGGTAGCTCTCCTGTGTCGATATTGCTTGCAGAACCCACGCCAATCAACAAATGCTTGCCATCCGCAGTAATCGCCAGCGAGCGCGTAGTGTGGCCGCCCCCCGGTAAGGTGAGTAATTTTTCCTCTTCGCCAAGTCGTTTGGAAGTCTTTGGATCATATCGAAAGCGGACGACCTCATTCATACTTCCGATGTAGACATAGTCATCGTGGAATGCGATTCCAAACGGGTAGTCCATAGAGCCGGCAAATGTCTCGCGCTCCTGCGCGCTGCCAAAGTGCTTAGGATCTCGCAAAACCTCGATTCGTCCTGCGCCCGATTCCGCGACGAACAGGTCGCCGTTTGGAGCAACAATCAGCCATCGCGGGGTCTTGAAGTTTTCGGCGTAAACGTTGACGCGGAAACCGTTTGGCACATTGGGAAGAAAGCCATCCGGCCGCTTGATTTCATCCGGCCCATTTCCCGCCGACTGCGTTGCAAAAGGCTTTGGCAGATCCGGTTTCTTTCCGTGGGTCACTTGGGCGCCGGCAATAACTGGCAAGCTGGCCGCAATCACAGCCACGAATGTCGTCCTTGTAAGAAATCGTTGCATTGGCTCTCCTGGTCTGTCCGTTTTTCATCGTTAAGATGCACTGAATTAGCTGGGCGTTTCGCACACAATCATACATGCGCATGGCGTCGCCTTATTGGCTGTGTGAGGTTGGCATCCAATCTCGGTGTGTAGCTTGATTGTTTAAGGCTCTTCCAAGGCGTACGCTAGAGAAAGATATGGAATTCTCTTCTAAACCTACTAAGCTACCTCGCGTTCTTGTAATCATGGCCGTTGCGGGTTATTTGGTTTGGTATTGCGTTCGGGCGATTTCCGGTGTACCCGCAACGCCTTCGACGCCCCTGCCGGTTCCGGCCATAGACGCTCCGTTCGCAGAAAAACCAACGGAAGAGGTCGCTGTTTTCGCGGGCGGCTGCTTCTGGGGCACGCAGGCAGTCTATGAGCACGTCATTGGCGTGAAAAGAGTGACTGCCGGCTATTGCGGTGGAAACGTAGACCACCCTTACTACGAGCTAGTGTGCACAGGGACGACGGGCCATGCAGAGAGCGTGCGCATCGTCTATGACCCGTCTCGCATTACTTATGGACAGCTTTTGATGGTTTTCTTTGGCGTAGTGCACGATCCGACGCAGAAAAATCGCCAGGGGCCGGACGTCGGAACGCAATATCGTTCTGCGGTTTTCTACACGACCGAAGAACAAAAGAAAATCGCAACGGCTTATATCGCCCAGCTAGATGCGGTAAAGATCTACAAACACTCCATCGCAACACAAATCGTTTCAGCGCCGGCCTTTTATGACGCAGAAAGCTATCACCAGGACTACCTGGTTCATCACCCAGACGACGGATATATCCGCGCGATGGACATGCCGAAACTGGATTTGCTGAAGCGCGAATTTCCCCAGCTCTACCATCCGTAATCCCCCTCGCCAATACGTAACCCTCTGGTGACACCCTTCGCCAAGAATGTGCGTCCGCAGCTAGACTAGTTGTGACCACGCCCAGCGGGGCGAAATCAATCGCTAAAGACTGAGTTATTAGGAGTATCCCGATGAAGCTCGTAGCTTTTAAGCTGTCCTTGTGCGCAGTCATCGCCTGCTTTGTGGCTGCCACCTGTACCCCGGCCCAGGAAACCCACTCGCATGCATCCGCAAAACCAGTTACGACTGAATTCAAGAATGCGGAAGGCCAGACCGTCGGCACCGCCACTCTTTCCGATACGCCACACGGCGTGAAAATCAAATTGGACATGAAGGGCTTGCCTGCCGGCGAGCATTCGATTCATATCCACCAGGTCGCAAAATGCGAAGCGCCGGATTTCAAATCCGCCGGGCCGCACTTCAGTCCAGCGGGCGGCATGGATCACGATCATGGCTCTGCGCCTGCGGGTGACATACCGGATTTCACGCTGATCATCGCGGCGGATGGCACGGCACACGTGAGCGTCGTGGCTCCCAACGTTACGCTCGGTGATGATCCGAGTTCCGTCTTCAGCAATGGCGGCACATCAATCGTAATTCACGCTGTTTCAACACCTGGTTCTTCAAGTTCGCCAGCCAGAATTGCATGCGCGGTGATCAAGAAACCGATGTAAGTTCGCATCGAATCGCGTAGAACCCTTCCCCGCTTCGCCGGCAATTGGTGGAGCGGGTTTTCTTTTCTTCTTGCATCCCTCCTTCCCGGACTGTGGTAGGCTTCCCCCGTTCGCGCCTTGTTTATCCCCGGTAGCTCAATCATGTTCTCCGATTACTAAAATCCCGATTGAGGAGGCTCCCATGCGAAGCCGTCGCACGCTCGTGTTCACTTTGTTGGTTGGCGTCACCCTGGGTGCAGCATCCTGTCAAAAGCCGTATCACGACGAGAAGGAGCGATACGTTCTCGTCGCTGTAACCACAAAGCTCCCTTATTGGCAGGAAGCCGAAGCTGGTCTTCGCGATGTTTCTCAGCAAATGGGCGTCAAAGCGGAGCTTGTCGGTCCGGAGAATTTCGATCCGCAGGAAGAGTTGCGCGCATTTCAAAAGGCGGTCAGCGAAAATCCAGCTGGAATCTTGATCTCTGTCTCACGGCCTGACCTCTTTCAAGAGGCAATCAATTCCGCTGTGGCGAACGGAGTTCCCGTCATCACTCTGGATGCCGATGCGCCAGAGTCCAAACGAGTCATGTTTGTGGGCACGGACAATTTCCGCGCAGGACAGGAGAGCGGAAAGCGTATGGCCGAGATTCTGCACGGCAAAGGAAATATAGTTCTCATAACGATTCCTGGCCAATTGAATCTCGACGAGCGTGTTCGCGGCGTGAATGAAGCACTGAAGAAATATCCCGGCGTTAAAGTGATTCAAACGATGGATGACAATGGCGACCCTCGCGTCGCCAATGACAGTATTTCCGCGTTAGTCAAAGGGAAGGCAAGTTTTGAAGGCGTTTTGTGCCTAGAAGCATCCGGTGGCTCTGGCGCGGCGGAAGCGCTTCACCGTTTGGATCTGCAGGGGAAAATTCCAGTAGTTGCGTTCGACAAAGACCCGGCAACACTGGATTGGATTGAGCGCGGCGTGATCACTGCGACTATCACGCAAAAGCCCTATGTAATGAGCTACTACGGAGTGAAGTTTGCTGACGACTTGCACCACAACGCTGTGCACGAGTTCAAGGATTGGAAAACTGCGCCTTCGGGTCCCCTGCCAAAGTGGGTGGACACTGGAACGGCTGTTGTAGATAAATCCAATTTGAACGCCTTCCGCGAAGCTCTCGCGGCGCATCCAAAACCACTCTGAACCATTTCTTTTGATCGAAACAACAAGAACTCCCCGCGCGACCTAAGTCGCGCGGGGAGTTCTTGTTTGAATTTCGGTCTCTCGAAATTCGAAGAAATTACTTTGCGTTCTTGTTCGCCGCTTCTGCAGCTTCCTTCAGTTCCTTGCTCGCCTGATCCAGCAGTTCTTTTGCTTTGGCGGCGTGCCCATTCATATCAAATTCGTTGGCTTCTTGTGCTGCCGTGATTTTCTGGAAAGCTTGATCGCAGAATCTCTGCGCCGCAGCCAGATTGGGATGCCGCCGCGAGCTGATGTCTCTTGGCGGTTTCTGCGCCAAAAGAATACCGCCGCAGAGCAATGTCCCGGTTGCGATTCCGCCCAGAACCACTTTTCGTATTGTCATCGTCATTCGCTCCAAACTAGATTCCTGGTGTTAGGCCAGTTCACGACGCCACAGTTGCGTAACCCTCCGATGCTCACTAATGTACGCCGAACTCTCACGAAACTGATTTTATTTGAATGTTTGAGCTCTTACAGGCACTGGCGGAACTGACGGCTCAGGCCAATGCACTTTGAGCTAGCGGTTCACTCCGGGTGGGCAGGGCACTTTCTCTTCTCTTGCCACGGAGTTTCCGTCGCGCAGGCTCCTCGATTAAACGATAGACCAAGCCTGAGATTCCGATGGCCAACAGAAAATAAACAAACATCCAAACGAAGGTACGATGTCGAGGATCGCCCGTTTGCGTATAAAAGAACGGCCCCATGATGAAGGAATGCAACAAATAGAGGCTGTAACTCGAGTCTCCAAGAAACACCAGTGGCTTCCATTCGAGCAAAGTTCCCCAGTTCGGCTTTAGAGCAAATCCATAGATGACGGCGGCAAATGCAGGGGCGAGAAGCGAAGTGTGTAGCACGGCATAGGGCAAGTGCCTCGAATTTGCAACCACGACTCCGAAAATCAGGAGACCGCAAAGAACCAGTGGCAAGGCAAGTACAGGATTTCGCTTTGACTTCAGAAAAATTGCACCACAAGCCATCCCGAGCACGAACTCTGGTAGCCGAGCCAATGGATGAAACTTCACCGCGTTCAACCAAAACCCATTCAGAACATCCGCGTCAATGACTTGCAAGTGGTCAGGATTTTTCCACGTATAGAAAAATGTCATGGCTAAACTGACTATCCAACAGCTGGCCCCCATTGACACGAGTCCGGCACTGCTCAATTTTAGAATGCGCTTTTGCAACACGGGAAAACCGAGATAAAAAAACGCTTCGTCGGAAAGACTCCAGGCCACGGAGTTCCAAGCCAACGCAGCAAGCGGCACCCATGCTTGAAGTAGCAGCGGCACAAGAAAAAGCACTAACTTTATGTGTGCTCCGAACCATTCATAAAAAGGAATTTTCAGGACGAGAGCAGCGATTAGAAAGAAAGGACCGGTGACAATCAGCGAAAAAAGAAAAGCCGGGTAGATTCGCGCAAACCGCGCCCGCCAAAATTCCTTCGATGTGGTTTCGCGACCAGCATACGTGTAAACAAGGATGAATCCGGAAAGCACAAAAAAGAAACTGACGCCAACATAGCCGATGGAAGAGACCTGCCTAAGCCAGCCGGCGTTCCACAAAATCTTAAGGGCGAGCAAATGAAAGAACACAACGTGCAAAGCCGCGAAAAAACGAAGCGAAGTCAACGCTGGTAAACGAGGGCGCATGGCGGCTGTTTCCATGCCAGTGGTACGCTTCCTCGTCACTTAATGTTTCACTGTTGCAGCTTGGCCTCAATTGTTGCCACCCTGCGGCATAGTTGGCTCAATTTCGCATGAAGAGTTTGCTGGTCAGAACTTTCTTGTTGCACATTGCATAAATTTAGATACTGTCCGCTAAAGTTTCCGTTTCAAAATTCCCTTGACATGCGCTCCGACTACGACTATCTACTCTCCAACGCTCTGTGGTGGCAGTGGGTACGACGGGGATGACGGGGTAGGGGTCCGCTCTCGAGTGGGCTGATAGTATTCAATACTTTTGATCCTTATCACCTGATCTTCTTTCGTAGCTACGGTGCACGTGTGTCCTCACGCGCGGCCATCCCTCAGCGATTCAGGAGGGGTGTTAATGAAATCCGGGTGGAAATTTTTCTCAGGTTTTACACTTCTTTTCGCTCTCATTTTCGGCAATGACGCAGCATTCGGTCAGGCCGGCACTTCAACTATCCGAGGAACAGTAGTCGATCAACAGGGCGGCGTGGTCGCGCACGCTCAGGTTTCCATCAAAAATGCCGCCGGCTTCTCACGCAGCCAGGAGACGACTACTACCGGCGCTTTTAGCTTTGACCTTATCCCTGTTGCCGATTACGACGTGACCGTGACGGCACCCGGGTTCCGCAAAGCGGATTTCACTTCCGTACACGCCCTCGTCGGTAACACCATCACTCTGGACGTCAAGCTGGAAGTGGGCAGCACAAGTCAAACCGTCCAGGTCGAATCGAGCGGTAACGAAGTTCAAATCAACACACAGGACGCCACGCTGGGCAACACCATCGTCGCTGAACAAATCACTCAGCTTCCGATGGAAGGGCGCAACGTTCTTTCCTTGCTTACCCTTCAACCTGGTGTAACACCAGATGGGTCGGTAGCAGGCGCCCGCAGCGACCAATCCAATATTACTCTCGATGGCGTGGACATTAACGATGCACAAAGCAACGCCATTGATGGTCCGGTTCTGCGTCTGAATGCCGAGGCCATCCAGGAATTTCGCGTGACCACGGTCAATTCTAACGCCGATGAGGGTCGCTCCTCGGCCGCCCAAATCAGCCTCGTCACCAAGAGCGGTTCCAATACCTGGCACGGGGCGGCTTTTGAGTTTTATCGCGGCAGCATCTTTGAAGCGAATGATTTTTTCAGCAATAGGGCCGGCGTACCCCGCACCAAGCTGGTTCGGAATACCTTCGGAGGAGCTCTCGGCGGCCCAATCGTTAAGGACAAACTGTTCTTCTTTTACAGCTATGAGGGCCGCCGTGAAGCCACTGCTAAACCCGTCACCGAGGTTGTTCCTCTACCCAGCTTGGGCCAGGGAATCCTCAACTATAACTACTGCACCGATTCCTCGTGCAATACTCTTGCAAATGCCTCACTGAATCCAACTCAAGTCCAACAAGTGTATGCGACAGCTGGCATCAACCCTGCAGCACTCTCTGCTTTGGCTGCTGCCGCCGCAAAATACCCTGCGAATGACACCAGTCAAGGCGATGGCCTGAACACAAGTGGCTTCCGATTTAACGCACCCTTGCCCACAAGACTTAACTCCCACTTCGCCCGGTTCGATTGGGTGATCAACAGCAAGCAGAACGCCTTCGTTCGCCTCAACTACATTAGCGACACCCAAGCTGATCCGGATCCCGCCCACTTCGAGGCGTTCCCGGATACTCCGATTCCCGGTATTTGGAACCATCCCTACGGCATCGCCGTCGGGCACACCTGGAATATCAGCAACAACGTGGTCAACAACTTCCATTACGGACTGACTCGACAGGCCTTCACTGCCGGTGGCGACAGTTTTGGCAACGATATCAGTTTTCGTTTCGTGTTCACTCCAAACGACCAGCTTCATAGCCTTAGCCGCGTAACTCCGGTCCATAATTTCCGTGATGATCTTTCCTGGATTCACGGCAGACACGTTATCCAATTCGGCGCCAATGTCCGCAGAATAGACAATTCCCGAGTCACCTTCGCAAACGCATTTGATAATGCGGTCACAAATCCCTCATTTTACCTGAGCGCTGGCGATCACGTTTCAGGGGCCTTCCAAGATTACTTGACTGCAAATGGGCTACCGGGTGCCGCGCGCCCATGCACTAAATTCCCGCCGCCCTGCGACCAATCGTTAAACTCCAGCACCGAAATCCAGAATGCGGCGACCGCGATCATCGGCCGCTTTTCGGAATACACTGCGGAATTCACATTCGGTAAGAACGGATCGATACAATCCGCCGGCGTGCCAACGAATAGGAATTTTGCTACGCAGGCCTACGACGGATATGTTCAGGACGTATGGAAGATTCGGCCCAACCTGACGTTGACTTACGGACTTCGCTATAGCTTGGAGCGCCCGGTCTACGAAACACAGGGCTTCGAGGTACAACCCACCGTTCCGCTCTCGACTTATTTTCAGCAGCGCCTGGCTGCCGCCGCACAAGGCAATAACTTTACAGACCCGATTATCATTGACAAATCCGGCCCTGCCAACGGTGGCAAGCCCATGTATAACTGGGACAAAAACAATTTTCAACCCCGTGTGGCCATTGCATGGTCGCCGAGTTTCTCCAAAGGCCTATTCCACTCGATATTTGGGGATGCGGGAAAGTCCGTGATTCGCACCGGCTTCGCGTTAACCAATGACTATTACGGCCAGGCTTTGGCAGTGGACTTCGATCTGAACAACACACTTGGGTTCACCTCGAGCTTCAACATTAATGCCAACACCTTTGACACTCAGGCCTGCGGCTCGAGCTGCCAGGGACTCGGACCTTTGTTCACTGGCTTTAATCAAAGCGTTCGAACTCTGCCTTTGGTTCAAACCCCTGCTAATCTGCAATTCCCCCTTAAGCAGCCACTCGACGAAGGCGAACGCATCGAATCAAGCATCGATTCCAAACTTCAAGCTCCCGCGGAATACGTCTGGAACCTTACGTACGAGCGCCAATTCAAAGCCAACACCACGCTCAGCGTTTCTTACATTGGCCGTGCTGCCCGCCATCTCCTGGCTCGTCGGGACGTCACCGCGTTCAACGACACTCGCGACCCCAAAAGCGGCATGGACTGGTATACAGCCGGCACCATGCTTGAAAAACAACGGCAGAAGGGCGTTGATACCAGCCAGATCGCTCCCATTCCGTTCTTCGAAAACCTTTTCCCTGCCGGAATGGCGTCTCTCATGAACAATTTCTTCGGGCTCGATCCAGTATGCAGTGCAAGCGATCCGAATCCGGGCTTCAATCCTTCCTGGTCGAATACACAGTTGTTCTACGCCATGCAATCGCGCACTCCATCCAATCCTTGTGCGTTCTTTGCTGGAAATGACTGGACCGATACGCAGGCGCTCATCGACAAAGTGCTGTTCTCCACTGGTGCTGGCCCTACTCGCTTCATGCAGCAACAGTACGGTGCGCTTTCGGCGTGGAGCACTATCGGAAACTCTTTCTATAACGCGATGACCGTCACAGTGCGTCAGCGCCTCAAGACTCTGACCATGGACTTCAATTACACCTACTCCCATTCTCTGGATGATGCGTCCGGCTTGCAAAACACGACCGCGTATGGTGCGGGCTTCATCGTCAATCCGATTCGCCAAAGCGACTGGTATGGCAACTCGGATTTTGACATCCGCCATCTCGTGACTGCCTCCGCAATCTGGCAATTGCCGTTCGGTCGCGGAAGGCGCTTTGGAACCAGCATGAACCGCGGCCTTGACGCCGTCATCGGAGGTTGGCAACTCACTGGCATATTCCGCTACAACAGCGGTCTGCCGGAAACAACTTCTCCGTACGATGATGCTCGCTGGGCAACCAATTGGAACGTGCAAGCCGACGTGACTCCGACTGGTCCAATCAGCTCCTGCCCGAGCAGAGCGGGCACACCAAAGTTGTTTGGTGGCTGCGACCTCAAGACCATCTATCAGAGCTTCCGGAATGCCTATCCTGGAGAGACTGGGCCCCGAAATTGGCTCCGCCTCCCGGGTGTGGTGAACGCAGACTTGGGCCTCGGCAAAACTTTCGCTATGCCTTGGAGCGAGAAACAGGAGTTACAACTTCGCTGGGAAGTCTTCAACGTGGCAAACTATCAGCCAATGGGGGCTATTGATACAAGCCGCACCGGCTTTGGAGTTGCTCGAGATCCGGCGCTCCGTGGACTAAATCCGCCGAGCAATTGGTCAAACTTTACGGGCATACAGGGTGACCGGCGCGTCATGCAGGTCGGCTTGCGCTTTAGCTTCTAAGAAACCTTCAACGTTTAATGGCCGGGAAAGACGCCAAGTCTCTCCCGGCCATTCTTATTCCATCTCAACTGCCCTTCGCTTTGACCAACGCAGCGATTCCCCACTAGAGTCTCAATGAATTAATCTTCATATTGCAGTTTCCAGTTGACTGAAACTTCTCGCAGGCGTACATGAACCTTCTGCGCGTGGAATGTTTCTCCTCCTCTGCCCTAATCCGCGCGTCAAATTTTCCGCTTTGGAGGCTTCCATGAGTTCATCAGTAAATGCCGTTCCCCCGGGATTTCACACAGTCACCGCGTCAATCACTTGCAAGGATGCTGCTAGGGCTATCCAGTTTTATAAGGATGCATTCGGTGCGGTAGAACGGCTGCGCATGGCTTCGCCCGACGGCAGAGTCAGTCACGCTGAACTTCAAATCGGAGATTCGATCATTTTTATGGGTGACGAATTTCCAGGCATGACAGCCGCGCCCGCGGCCGATTCACTTCCATCTCAGAGCATCTATCTTTACGTTAAAGACGTCGATTCCCTCTTCAATCAAGCAGTTGGGGCCGGCTGCAAGGAGAGCATGCCTGTTACCGATATGTTCTGGGGGGACCGGTACGGCAAGGTAATAGACCCGTTCGGCCATCATTGGGGTATTTCCACACACGTAGAAGATGTGTCTCCCGAAGAGATAGACAGACGGGCAGCCGAATGGATGGCTCAAATGAACGCTAAAGCGATGGCTGCAGGTCAAAGCTGAACGCTGCGGACGTTATATCTACATATCTACGATTCTTCAAAGGCCCCGTCCTGTACGGGGCCTTATTATTGAAGAATTACAATATTCCCGCTCTTGTTTTCAGAGGAGGCGCGGGTGTAGGTTTCAAGTTGCTCAGATCGTCAGTCCTTTGTCACAGCGGAGGATGCTGTTTTCACGGGCCGACCGTTTTCGCGGCTCGATTCCCGGACCAAATCATTTCCTCACAAGGAGAAACTGAATGGACAAGAAGCGAACAATCCTGATGTTCAGCCTGCTTTTTCTTTGTATGTTTGCCGTGAAAGCGTATGCGGACGAATGGGTCTACCTTGGCGAATCTCATGTGGATGGCGACCACGATCATGACAAAATCCATGTCGGTAAACACGACGGCAGATTCCGCGCCATTCAGCTTCGAGTGCGTGGCGGCGCCATCGAATTCGACCGCGTGGTGGTTCATTATGGAAATGGTGCTGCCGAGGAGCTGTCCATTCGCTCGGTCATCCCCGACGGCGGGCGTACTCGCACAATTGACCTTCCGGGCGAGCGCCGAACAATTGACAATGTAGAACTCTGGTATAGCAAGGCGCGCTGGGAGCATAAACCCCAAGTGACACTCTTCGGGTTGAAGTAACCGCTAACTCAAAGAGCGGTCGCCGTGGCCGGCGATGGAAGGTTGAAATGATGTTTTCAGTCGCCGGCTAGCGCGGCTCTCGGGGCTTCTACTAACTCCGCCAAACCCCTCCGCACCGGCCCAAGCACAAACGCAGGGACTTCTTTTTCCGGGGCGAGTGAAAGGCTTGTCGCCTTTCGCGGAAATTCGCTCCTCTGATCCAGCTTGAGGCCGGCTTCCTTCAGGAATTCGGCCGAAAAACCCATGTCTTCGGCTCTGTCGACTCCCCAAAACCAAAGCTTCTCCTCGTTCTTTTGCAAGAAGTCGAGGGATTCTTCTAATTTTTTCATCGCCCGGTCGAATGAGCCCGCAAGGAAATACACGCCCAAGGTCCAAGCGTGCCTGGGGTAATGGACCTGAATCCGAACACAGTATTTTCCAGATTGGTTGCGTTCCATGCTGCAGCGATAATCATTTCTGCTCGGACTGGTACGAGATGCCATGATTCACCATTCTATTTTTGGTTCCCGGGCTGGAAGGCCATGGAAGTAGGTCCTACGTAGGAACTATTCAAGGACAGAAATAGCCTACCGGGCCGCAAGCGGAAACACAAGTCCTGGTGCCCTACAAAATAAATTGTTTATTTTGTTTAGCTTATGCTGAATCTTGACTAACCCAGATCGCCAAAGCCCTTCAGCTTGTCCTGCATGATCTTGAGCTTGCCTTCCTTCTTGAGTCGGTCTTCAAGGGCCGTCCGGAACGATTCAAAAGCCAAGGAACGCTTTTCCTGGAGCACTTGCTCGGTCAAATCCTTCTTCTGCTTCTCGAAATCTCCGGGATTTGGCTCGGACTTCTCCGCAACACGGTACATCAGCCAGTTTGATCCAAGCTGCAGAGTTGGTGCGACATCTCCAACCTTCATCTGGAATGCCGCGGCGAGCTGTTTTCCGCTGCCGACGCCTGCAATGGAACCGCTTCGGGCAAACAAGTCGCTGGTTTTACCCTCAAGGCCAAGCGCTTTCGTAGCCGAGTCGAACTTTTCGCCGCCCTTCACGCGCTTTTGGAGTTCGTCCGCTTTCGACTTTGCCAGCTGAACGGCCTTCTCGCGCTTTACATCTGCTGTAACCCTATTGCGCTCTTCTTCGAAAGTGCCAGGATGCGGCGGCACAACCGACTTTAGCGTGAGAACAACATAACCGCGGTCGGTCCGCAGAGGCATGCTCACCTCGCCTTGGCGCAGACGAAATAGCTCATCCTTAACCGAGGGAGCGTTCCCGAAATACAAAAGGGGATCTGTTGCGCTTACAGGCGCCGTTTCTGCCACATCCAGATTGAATTGCTTCGCCAAATCATCCAGCGAAGTCTTATTGGACTTGCGAATCTCAGCGCTCACCTTGTCCGCTAGTGCGCTAGCCTCGGCGTCGCCCTTCTGGGCCTTCGCGTTAACCATAAGTTGCGGCTTCACTTCCTCGAAAGGAACTGCATGAGGCGTTTCTTTATCCAGTACTTTCAGAATGTGGAAGCCATACTCTGTCTTTACGACATCCGAAGTCGCACCTTTTGGCGTTCCAAACGCAGCTTTTTCAAAGGCGGCAACGGTCTGTCCCCTAAGGATCCAGCCGAGATCTCCGCCCTTATCCTTTGTCTGTGTATCTTCTGAATATTTCTTCGCCAAATCTTCGAATTTTCCGCCCTTTTTCACTTCCTTCAGAACGTCTTCGGCGCGCTTTTGCACTTCGGCTATTTCGGCTTCCGTTGTCTTGCCCCGCGTGAAGAGCAGAATGTGCTCAACGTGGACGCGTTCTGGCACCTGGAACTGAGATTTGTTCTGGTTGTAGAGCTTATTCAGATCGTCGTCGGAAACCTGCGCCGATTGCTTCAACCTGTTTACGTCAATCAAACCATAGCGAACCGCTCGACGTTCCGGCTCCTGATACTTCGTTTTGTTCTTTTCGTAGTAGGCCTTTAGCTCAGCCTCATCCGGCGTGATTTTTGCTTCCAGGTCATCCGGTTTGATGAGGGCATAGTCCAGCTTCACTTTTTCGTTCTGGTAGCTGAATTGATCCTTCAATTCAGCGGGGCTGGCGCTAATTCCGTCCGTCACTAACTTGCGAAACTTCTCGACAAGCAATTCGCGCTTAATCGCTGCCTCGAATGCGGGCACAGTCATCTGGAATCGTTGCTGGACCTGCGCCGAATACTGATCCATGCCCACAGGGCTGTCCCCATTAAACGCGGTCGGCAGGAGTTGCTTGATGAGGCTGGACATCTCATCATTTGTCACCGGCATACCCAAGCGATCTGCTTCGTACTGGATTTCCTTGTCAAAGACTAGCTGGTTCAAGATTTGACGCGCATAGAGCGCTTCGAGCGGCTTAGGTACCTGGCCGCGCTGCTCAATCTGGGTGAGCTGTTGCTGCACGTCCTGCAACGAAATGCTCTGGCCGCCGACGGTTGCCACCGTGTCCGAGGAAGATGCTCCCGCCCCTGGCCCTTGCGGCACAAGATAGAGCAGCATGCTGACGGCGATCAGCCCCACGAAAATTCCGATAAAGATCCTGGTTAGGACCTGTTTGTTCTCAAATAAGCCCGCCATTACCTGCTTCTCCCTTTTCTACGCTTTCCACTCGATGGACAAACTTTAGATTATAGACGAGCGTTCGCTCACACCCAAATCAAATTCGACCTTTCAAAGACATTGACCACACAACGACAAAGGGAGATTAAGACTGCAAACGAGATGCGGTGACCAGCTTTGTTTCGCCGCTCTAGAACTCGAATCTTAGAGCGAGCTGCATTACACGCTTATCTGTGAGTGTGTTGGTTGCCTGTCCAAAGCTGTTCTGGAAATCGAGGCTCGAGCTGATCGAATGGGGATCGAAGCGCACGCTATTTGTCACGTTGAAGACTTCCCAACGGAATTGGAGATGCGCGCGCTCAGTAATGTTGAATGTTTTGTCCAATCCCGTGTCCCAACTATAGTAACCGTCGCCACGCAGCGGATTTCGCGTTCCAGATTCCCCTGGTAGGGCCTGGCGAAAACTCGCGATAATCGCTGCTGGATCGGCAAACATTTGGGGGCCCGAGCCACGCTTCAACGCCTCTTTGGGAATTGACTGGAACTGAGTGGCAAACCCTTCGATGTCCCAGTTGGTCGGCCACCGTGAGCCGTTGTCTACCAGGAACGGCAGTCCACTCGTCCACCGTACGATTCCCGTCAACTCCCATCCACCAAATAGCGCATTTATTGCGCGGCCGCTGTTTCCTAGGAAGCGATGGCCTCGTCCGAATGGCAAAGTCACCAAATAGTTTGCATTCACTTGATGCGTCATATCGAAATCGGAGACGCCTTTTAGTTGGTCAGGTTGCCAACTGTTGATGATCTGCGCCAGATTGTTTCCGCCGGAAGTTGCAAGGCGCTCCGCCTGAGACGTCCAGTCTTCCGACTTCGAATAGGTGTAATTTAAATCCGCCTGGATGGCTCGGTTGAAGCGATGATGCAGAATCACTTCCAGCGCATCGTAATAAGACTTTCCGATCGAACGCCACGCATAAAGCGCTGAGTATTGGCTGTGATAAAAGCGATAGCTCGGATAAGTGTGCGAACCAGTGTTGATTCCCGCTCCCGTGATCGAATCCGGCCGATCGAGTTGATAGAGCGCATACGTCTCGTTTCCAAGATTGCCGGAAATAATTTCGTACACGTTTTGAGTGGCTGAAAGCGGACCAAAACCAATGTCCACACCATCTAGGGCACCAAACACGTTCTGCCAGTATGGCGAATTCTGCACATCGCCCACTGGCGTACCTGCATAAGCAAGTTTGGAAAGCGCCGCAGCCGCAGCAAAGTAATCCGTCCCATTGGAACGAAGATCGAGAGGCATCGCCACGTCCTGTTGGACAAGCAAGCGATGCGCGAGGCGCCCCACATACGCAACTTCGATTGAAGTGGAGGGCGTAATTTCCCGAGAGACAGAAAAATCGATCAGATGGGAATACGGCGTCTTCACTTTGTTATCGATTCCCCAGCTGATGTTGAATTGGGTTGGGTCCGGTGTGGCTGGGAAACCACCGGAAGGAGCGGCGGGCAACAATCCAGCTGGAATCGTGGAGATTCCTTCGAAACGCGGGGAAGTCGTCGTCGTCGGAACTCCAGCTGTGTTCGAAATGTCGCTGGAGAGGCCAAAAGAACCTGAAGTGTCGAACGTATTCACAATCGCTGCACCGAAGTGATCGTAAACCAATCCATATCCTGCGCGAATTGAACTCTTACCACCGTTGCCAAACAATGCAGAAAGCAATCCGTGGTCAAAACTCGGCGACCAGGCAATTGCTACACGTGGCGAAAAGTCTTTCTTGTCCGGATTCCAGAAATCGGGTTTTCCGTTTGCGCGGCCATTCAACCCAAACGAGACGCCGGGAACATTGCTTGCGGATCCGCCGGTGAGTCCTTGCTGCGCGCTCGCATTGTAATAGTCACTTAGCGAATAAGATGTGCAAGCCGAGCCGCTGAGGAGGCATGGGCCAACCTGCAATCCGTGAATTTCCGCAGGTACTTGCAGATAGGAATATTTCAGGCCGAGCGTGACCGTGAGATTCTTCTTGAACCGCCAACTGTCCTGCCCGTACCACTCAAATTCATTCCAGTGATATTCGCGCTGCACGGGCGTGCCTAGCGCGAGCGGATTTCCGTTGCGGTCGTAGTTGTAAATGGCGTCGCCTTCGGTCACCACGCCGACAACGTCCATGACTGCGCTGTCATAGTTGAAACCGACATTTGGGTCGCAGGAGTCCGGGCCACAGATCTGGCCGAGTGCAACGTTGGGGTATCCCGATGCCGCCGGATCGAGGGGTTGGCCAGTTCCGGCAACCGCAGAGCTGGGGCCAAGCCATCCGGTGTTGATGGAGGCCCCCGAAAAAGAGTTGGCATTGCTGATGCGGGCGTCGTGAATGACGCGAATGTTTGTACCGAAGGAAAAGGTGTGCGCGCCGCGCGTCCAGGTCAAATCTTCCACGAAATTGTTGACGGGAATGTGGAAACTACTGGTTCGCGAAAAGGAAACGGGAGAATCAAGACCCTGCAGGCCCACGGAGGATTGATCTGAAATGCCTGCAGAGGACCCACCCTGCCGCGTGAAGCCCCAGCGAAAATTGCTGACGAGGTTCGACCGCAAGATAGCCGTATAGCCCAGCGCGAATCCTCTGCTATTTGTGAGTCCCGTGCCACTAGCGGGCTGCCCGGGGAATTGTGGCGAGCCAGGTTCCTTATCATCAATCAAGTTCCCGCGCCAGAAGAGGGTGTGATTTTTCGCAACGATCCAATCGAGGCGGGCGATGTATGTGTTGTAACTGCGATGCAGAGTGCTGGCAAAGCGGTAGCCAAAAGTGTTCAAGCCATCACCCACGCCTTCGATGACGTTCGGCTCAGGATAGGAGTTCAAAACCTGTTGCATTGGCGAATTGACACCCACATGGAGAGGATCCATGTTCTGGATTTCGGTTGGACCGAGTCCCTTATAGCCGGGGGCGATGGCGTAAGAGCTTCCGCTAGATCCTTGTACGGTTCCACCCGGGCAACTCGCCGTGTCCGGAACGGGATTGCCCCCAGAATCAAGCGCGTACTGGCAAAGATATTGAACGACGCCGTCGCGCATTGCGGCGCCAGGCACTGTACGTGTTTGCACTTCTGCTTCCGCATCCCGCCGGCCTTCATAATTCACGAAAAAAAAGATCTTGTCTTTCTTAATCGGGCCACCGACTGCTCCACCAAAAACATTGCGTATCAATTGCGGCTGTTTATTGGGCAAGCCACTATCGAGTTCCGTTTGTTTGTTGAAGTAATCGTTCGCGGTAAATGCCGCGTTGCGGTTGTATTCGTACAAACTTCCATGAAACGCGTTAGTACCACTTTTGGTTACGAGCGTTACTTGCGCGCCTGAGCCGCGCCCGCCATCTGCGTTCGGATTGCTCGTAGTTACGCGAAATTCTTCGACCGAATCCTGCGTCATACGCAATACGCTATTAAACGCATAACCTTTGTTCTGATCGTTTACGTCGATTCCATCGAGCGTCACGTTTGACTGGTCGCTGCGCGCTCCATTGACTGATCCACTGCGCGAATCGCTGTCATCGTTCCCTGTTGACTTGCCGAGAAACGTCACGCCGGGCTGCAAGCTCAAAAGCTCAACGACGTTTCTGCCTTCAATCGGTAAAGAAGAAACTTGTTTTTCGTCGAACGCATTGCCGACAGTTGCATCCGTCGTATTCACCGTGACACCCGCATCGGTGGTCACAAGCACCTCTTGCTTAACCGACGTCAGGCTCAATGTGATATCGATCGTGGATGTCGTCGAAACGAGTAAATCCAGATTCTCCTGGCGACGGGTCTGAAAGCCCTGTGCGCTGGCTTCGAACGCGTAGCGGCCGGGCTGCACCTGATTAAACTCGTAAGCGCCGTTGGCATCGGACGTCGCCTCGCGTACCGCCCCTGTAGCAACAAGCGTCAGCTTCAATTGAGTGCCAGCCAAAGAACCGCCGCTGGCGTCTGTAACGTGACCTCGCAATGTGGCCACAGATTGCGCGAAACACGCTTGCCCCAAAAACACCAATACGACCAACGCGAGCCATCGCTTCATGGATTTGTTTCCTTATTTTGGAAGTTCAGCTTGCCATTACTCAGGAACGGGCCGACTCTGTGGCCAGAACCCTCTATCGTTCAAAATTGCGGCATCATCCTGTACTGGCAAACAAAAACTGTCAAGAGCAGATAATTCGATTTAGTTAAGGGAAATTGCACAGTTGGTAGTTCTGTAGTTTTTATGTTTCCAATGGAAACTGCCCAAAAGAGACTGCCCTCCGAGGTAAGATTCGGCAACCCTAAGTCTCCTTTTTCCACACTTCCCATAATTGTTCCCCGAACGCTATTTGCAGTTTGACTACGAAGGCCTTCGCCGAACCGCCGAGTGCCACGCGCTGTGTTAAATTGCGAGATTGGTGCACTCGCCGCGCCAACGGGAAACACAGGTTCATGGATTCGCAGCGCTCATCACAAGGCAACAAGGTTCCTCGCGTCGAAGTTTACTGGCACGCCGTATCGTACAAAACGGTTGCCTTGGTACTCATTCTTGTGGCCGCCTTGATTTTTGTCTCAGTGTATTTCGTGTTTCCAAACGTGTACGCGTACGTCGTGAAGAAAGTTTCCGAAGCGGGGACGCCCGATCCCGATCCGGTTGCTTCCGGACAATTCAAAATTAAATTTGTAAACCTCGACGGAAAAGTTCAAGTAAAAAAAGTCAATTCTGTCCAGTGGGTAGACGCGGATTATCACACAGTGCTAGACAAGGGTGATTTGGTCCAGACGGGGCAGGACGGCATTGCGCGGATTGCCTTTGCGGACTCGACTTCTTACGTTGTGAATCGAGAGACCCTAATTACAGTCGAGGAAAACAACGTTACGCGCGATCAGACCAGTACAGCCGTACACATCAACACCGGTCAAGTGGACTTATCCACCGCGGCTTCTCCTAACTCGCACGCCGCAGTCAGTGCGGAAGAGTTCAGAGCTGAAGTGCGTCCCAACAGCCATGCGTCAGTCAAAGCGGATCCGAATTCCAAGGAAGGCGAAATTACAATCACGGGCGGCAGCGCAGAAGTACAACGCGGTCAGGAAAGAGTGGAAATTGGCACGTATCAGAGGGCGACCATTCCAATGAGTGGTGCAATAACAAAGAGTGATGTCCTTGCGCCTCCTGATCTCTTGGAGCCTCGCAATCTCGCGCCCATCGTCACCGAAAATCCGAAGACCGCAAGCATTCACTTTGAGTGGAAACCGATTCCGGATGCGGTCTCCTACACGCTGCGCATCAGCACAACAAATATGTTCACGAAACTCGCTCGCGAAGTGAAAGTTTCCGGTCCGACCGCGGATGTGACCGGTCTGGATGCCGGAGATTATTTCTGGAACGTTATCGCTACCGATTCAAAGAAGCAAACGAGCGAACCAAGCGAAGCGTTCAAGTTCGCGCTATTTGCTCAAGGGAAAGCACAGGAAATGGCGCTGGAGATTTCTGGCTGGCAACTCCATGGACGCCTTGCGGAAATTTCCGGCCGTACGGAACCTGGCGCGGCACTCATTATTAATGGACAGCCCGTTGCCAATATCGCCGCGGACGGAAACTTTCGCTATTTCACGGAAGCGCTGGAGCCAGGTGAGCACACGATCGTTATCATCGGCCAGAATCGGCGCGGCGGCACGGCACGGCAGCAGATCACGATCGTTGTGCCGAAATAAACGACTCCATCGCAGCAGCGCGATTTTGCGCTGGATGCGTCGTTCGTTGACAATAGAGGGTTGTCTCGAACGAGTGAAGGGCAGAGCTTCACAGAAGGACTGGGGGAATGAACAAGAACGGTTACAACATGAGGTCGGTGTTCAGTTTGTTTTCGTCCGATCTCGCGATCGACTTGGGTACAGCGAACACGCTCGTGTTTTCGCACGGAAAAGGGATTGTAGTAAACGAACCTTCGATCGTTGCGATTAACAAGGTCAGCGGCGAAGTCGTCGCCGTTGGACGCGAAGCGAAAGAGATGCTCGGACGCACTCCCGGCAACGTCGTGGCCATCAAGCCAATGAAAGACGGCGTTATCGCCGACTTCAAAGTTACGGAAAAAATGCTGACGTACTTCATCCAGAAAGCGCACAACCGCCGCGTTCTGGTGCATCCGCGCATCGTCATTGGAGTTCCTAGCGAAATCACGCCAGTGGAAAAACGGGCGGTGCAAGACTCCGCGTATCGCGCGCGAGCGAGCGAAGTTTATCTCGTCGAACAAGCCATGGCCGCAGCGATCGGCGCGGGGTTGCCGATTGAAGAGCCCAGCGGAAACATGGTCGTCGACATCGGTGGCGGCACAACGGACATCGCCGTCATCTCCATGAGTGGCATCGTTTATTCACGTTCGGTTCGCGTCGCCGGAAACGAAATGGATGAAGCCGTCATGCAATATCTTAAGCGCAAGTACAACTTGCTCGTCGGAGAACGCACTGCGGAACAAATCAAAATGGAAATCGGCTCGGCCTATCCGCTGGAAAAACCTCTTACGATGGAAGTAAAAGGACGCAATTTGATTGAAGGCGTGCCTCGTACCGTGACGATTGACGACAGTGAAATTCGCGAATCCCTTAGCGAATGCGTAGCAACCATCGTGAATGCAGTTCGCGTTGCGCTCGAACGCACGCCGCCAGAGCTTTCAGCTGACATCAGCGACCGCGGCATTGTTCTTACGGGTGGCGGCGCACTGCTCAAGAATCTCGATAAGCGCATCCGCGAGGAGACTGGATTGCCCGTTTCAATTGCCGATGATCCGCTCGCTTCCGTTGTGCTCGGCACCGGAAAAATGCTGAGTGATTTCAAATTGCTGCGCATGGTTTGCATTGACTAATTTTGCGCGGCGCGGATTCCGATTTGTCGTCTCAAACGAATTATGTGGCTGAAGCATTCCGTCACCAGCGACGCAAAGCTTCCGCTCAATAGAAAGTGAATTTAGCGTCCCATGGTCGCCATTCCTTCTCGCCATCGCTCGCTGGTCCTACTCACCATCGTCGTGGTTGTGCAAGTGTTGCTTCTTGCAGTTCAGATTCAGCACACAGACAAGGAAGGCGAAAATCGCAGCCTGATTCGCTCCTGGAGCGTGGGGCTAATCTCTCCGTTCGAACGTGCCGGTGCCTGGGGCGTCGGCAAGATTCGCGGCACTTGGCGCCATTATTTTGCGTTGAGTGACACTTCGCGTGAAAATGAACGCCTCAAGCAAGAAAACGACGCCCTCAAGCTTGAAATCACGCAATTGCGCGGCAAGGCGTCTGAAGCGGATCGCCTGGCACGGTTACTAAATTTTCGTGAGTCTCAGGAGCACGTTCCCATGGTTGGAGCGCGTGTGATCGGCACAGGTCCGGACGCCAACAGTGCTGTCATCTATCTCGATCGTGGCCAGCGTGATGGCATTAAGAAAAATATGGGCGTCATTACTCCCGATGGCGTCGTCGGCAAAGTGATTGAATCTTTCAGCGATACCGCCCAGGTGTTATTGCTTACAGATCGGGATAGCGGCGTTGGCGCAATGATCGAGGAATCGCGCATACAAAGCCCGGTTGGCGGGAACGGTGAGCCACTTCTCAACATGAAGTACATTTCAAACGATGACGAAGTAAAGATCGGCGAACACGTCGTCACCAGTGGCATGGACCGCATTTTTCCGCGTGATTTGCCCGTGGGGACGATTGCCGAGGTAAAGCAGGGTACGCCCCCATTCAAATTGGTTCGCGTGCGCCCTTCCGCTCAACTCGAAAAATTGGAAGAAGTCATCGTTTTGCTCACTACAGACCCTGTCGTGATGAAGAAGAAGCCGGAGGACGCAGTCACAACCAACCCTTCGTCTTCGGCAACGAAAGACGCGAAACCCAAACCTGTAACAGGGAAACGCTCGCAGGAAACGGCCGCGAGGAATCCGGATAATTCACAATGAACGATACTTTCGATCTTCGCAGCGGCGAAACGCACATCGAAGTGCACAAGTTCCGCGGTGGCACCATCGTCCTGGCCACGATTTTCGCGCTGGTCATTCAAGCATTTCTGCCTGTTTACATCCCCAAAGTTGCCATTGTCGATCTTCCGCTACTAATCACAATTTACTTTGGGCTGAGCCGCCGCAATCCTTCCACAGGTTTGCTACTCGGTATGGTAGTCGGCTTGCTGCAGGACAGTTTGAGCAAAACCCCGCTCGGCCTTTTTGGAATCGCGAAGACGTTGATCGGATTTGTTGCCTCTTCGATAGGCGGGAAACTTGATACGGAGCATCCTGCCGCCCGCTTCGCCCTGACAGTTGTCTTTTTCGCATTGCACCAGGGAATTATCGTGCTCGTTCAACGTCTGCTGCTCGCTCATGCCGAGCCCTGGTTCACCATTCGTCTAGCTATTGCCGCTCTGGTGAATGCATTCGTAGGTGTTTTCCTGTATTTCATTTTGGACCGTCTTCGCAGATCGTGAAAGGTCGAACTCTTCGGCCACTAAGAAGTTCCGCTGAAGGACGCTTTCCGAACCAGACCTAACAAGAAAATCGCCGGCCACGCATTAAATTTCAAAACCATTTTTCTTTGCCGCGCATCCTAACCAACGCCCGCCAAGTGTAGTTACTGCCGAGTCCTTCGGACCGTCCCGCCGTGCCAAGGGCCCGAAAACAATTCCGTTACGCAGGAGTGGGCCTTGGGCACAAAGACCCTCGAAGCATTCGGTGTCGCCGATTCAATACAATTTGAGATCCAGAAAAAGGGGTTTTGGGAAAGATTGGGCTGGCCCCAGAAAAAACTGCAAATCATCTTTGTTCTGGCACTGGCAGTACGGTTGATTGTCTGCGCTTGTGTGGCTCAGGACCGCATCGAACCCTCGAGAGAACATTGGAACTTCGGTTACGAAACAGGGCGAATCGCCCACTCTCTTGCAACTGGCCAAGGTTTTTCCAACCCCCTTTTTGGACCCACTGGTCCGAGCGCCTGGTTGGCACCGGTATACCCATTCGTCCTTTCTGGAATCTTTAGAATTTTTGGAAACTTCACGTTAGGTTCAGCGTTCGCGATTTTGACATTCAACAGCATTTGCGGTGCGCTGACCTGTATTCCGGTCTTTTTTATTGGAAAGAAAATATTTGGCGAGGCTACCGCTACGTATGCTGCTTTCGGTTGGGCTTTTTTTCCGTACAGTATCTATCTAAACGCATATTGGGTCTGGGACGTAGCGTTGTGTACTCTCTTCCTTACACTTTTGATTTGGTTCACTCTTGAACTTGCAGAGTCTCGCAGAAAGTTAGGATTGAGATGGCTTGGTTACGGAGCGATGTGGGGTTTCGCGGCGCTAACGAATCCCACCATTCTTGCTCCGCTGCCTCTTCTTAGCTGCTGGGCAGCCATTCGCCAAAAACAAGAAATCAGGAAGACTCTAGTTTTTCTCTCGATCGCGGCAATTGCTTTTCTTTTCGTAATTTCCCCCTGGGCCATTCGCAACTATCGCGTATTCCACAAACCATTTTTGCTAAAGAGCAATTTTTGGCTGGAAGTTACTGTCGGAAATTTGGGAAGCACCCGTCATTGGTGGAATGACAACCAACATCCGTCGCGAAACATTGGCGAACTGCAAGAGATGATGCGCATCGGAGAAGTAAACTACATGGAGGAAAAGAAACACGAAGCTCTGGACTTCATCCGCTCGCACCCCGCAACCTATCTGCTTCTTTGCGTCCGAAGGTTTGTTTATACGTGGTTCGGATTCTGGAGTCCGCGCCTGGAGTATCTAGTCGACGAACCGATGGACCCAATCAACATTGTGTTTTGCACGACGCTTTCGCTTCTTGCATTTTGGGGCGTGGCGAGAAGCTGGCGGCGCAACATTTCAAACATATTTCCGTGCTTGGGGACGATGTTTATCCTGCCAATCGTTCATTATTTGACCCATCCATTCGTTTCCTACAGGCACCCCATCGATCCGGAGATCGTTCTCTTCGGGGCATATGCGGCGTGGCCTGTGCTTGCTTCCGAATGGGAAAGGTCCTATCTGCGCAGCGCATTAGCAAAGCTGCGTTTTACAGAGAACCCGATTGTCATTCCAGTTTCTACAGGAAGGGAGTTCAATCTGGAGTCAGAACATTACGACAAAGTGTTGAAACACGATAATCCCGTATTGTCAGATAGAAGCGTGGGGGAAAGCAGCCAACAACAGGCTTAGTGTGCAAGAAGAAATTGTTTGAAGTCGTCGTACGAAGAACTTATGGGCAAAGAAAGCTTTGGTCGCTTTAAGTACGCGGCGAGCCGGTCCGGCAGCGGCGGCGCGGTTCCGATGGCTTTCTCCACCACTTCCGCAAACTTCGCGGCATGCGCCGTGGCCAGAACCAATCCCTGCGAAGGCTCTGGATGTTCACGCTTGTAGGCTTCCCATCCAAGGATCCCTACTGCAGTGTGCGGATCGGCAATATACCGATAGCGCTCCCAAACAGACTTCATTTCCGCCAATGTCTCTGCGTCGCTCGCGCCGTGCCCCCAAATTTCCCGTTGCACGTATTCAAGCCGCCCGCGGCAAAGATCGAGCAGCCGCGGAAAGTTGTTGGGATTGCCGACGTCCATCGCGTTGGAGTACGTCGCTTGCGCCGGGCGCGGCAGAAACTTTCCGCTTCGCAAATATTCAGGCACAACGTCGTTCGCGTTTGTCGATGCGATGAATTTTGTCACGGGTAGTCCGATTCGCTTCGCGAAAATTCCTGCCGTCAAATTTCCAAAATTCCCGCTCGGCACGGAAACAATCAGCGGCACGGAGGCAACCGGAAGTTGACGGTACGCCGCCACGTGATAAAACATTTGAGGCAGCAATCGTCCCACGTTGATCGAATTCGCTGACGTCAAAAACGCCCGCTTGTTCAACCCTTCATCGCCAAACGCTTCTTTCACGAGCCGCTGGCAATCATCGAACGTACCGCTTACTTCGAGCGCCGTAATATTTTCGCCGAGCGTCGTAAACTGTTTTTCCTGCGCTTCGCTGATACGTTTCGAAGGATACAAAATCACCACACGAATTCCGGGTACGCCAAGGAATCCGTGCGCCACCGCGCTTCCCGTATCGCCGGACGTTGCAACAAGAACCGTCAGCGTTCGCGATTCGCCGCGCACAAAAAATCCCATCAGTCGCGCCATGAATCGCGCACCGAAATCCTTGAACGCCAACGTCGGGCCGTGAAACAACTCCAGCACATGCAAGCCTGGCGAAAGCGAAACCAGCTTCACCGGAAAATTGATCGCTTCGCTGACGATCTGCCACAAAACTTCTTCCGGAACATCCGGCGTCCCGAACGGCTTCACTACTCGAAAACAAACCTCCGTAAAGGGCAGAGAGCGAAATTCTTCCAGTTCCTCAGGAGAGCGTCGCGCAATTTCTGCTGGCATATAGAGCCCGCCATCGGGCGCCATTCCTCGTAACACCGCTCCGCGCAAGGAAGTCAGCGGAGCTTTTTGCGCCGTGCTTCGATACCTCAAGCAGCACCGCCCATGCGGTTTTCGATCAATTGCAAGAAAGCCTCCGGCTTGTGCGGGAGTTCACGTAACTGCGCAACTTCAATCGTGCAATGTGCCAACGCCGCGTAACTCTGCCGCCGCGCTGCGATCAGATTCGGATAGCATCGCGCCACCGTCTCTCGCGGCGCCTCACCTGGCCTCGGCTGGAACGCTCCGCGCCAAAGCACCGGCTTCGGATCATTCAAATATCGCTCGATCAACAACTGCTGTTCCTGCGCTGAAGCGGCGAGGTGCACTACTGTCATCAGCTTCCGCAGCCGCAACAAAAGATGATTTCCCGCGTAAATCACGCTGCCTGTCGTGTCCAGCACGAGGGATTTTTCCGTCGACCGTGCCAGATCGTCCAAAACTTCCTCTAGCACCGCAATCTCATCGCTCAAGTATTGCGATTCCCTCTCCGCATAGGTTGCCGAATCCGGCCAGCCCATCCAAGCTGCTACACCGTTAATTCCCGAATACCCGCCCGCTGCGAGCCGCGATGCAAGCCGTTCTTCGATCCGGTCATCGCAGGAAATCGCCGTACGCCCGGCCGACGCCAATTGTCGCGACCAAAACGTCTTCCCCGCTCCGGACATTCCAATGAGCGCAAGACGCAAAGATCGAGTGCGAGGCGGTTGCATGGGTAGAGAATCAGCAACGATAGCGCGTGCCCCATGCAAGGAGCAACCATGACGTGCGTTGTGGGCGCAAGGAAGAAACTATATGCGTGCAACTGATTCGGGCAGCCGAACAGCCTGCGATCGGAATTTCTGGTACGGAAAAGTTGCCGAGGCCAATCTTATTTGCTGGCAATACCTGCCTGATTCTTCTTGCTGGGAAAAAGATTTTCAACCGGCATCTTCGCGTCAAATACTAGATTGAAAAACCCGACCATCATTTCGTCCCAGGTTTGCTCGCCCCAGGTTACCTCCTTGGTCGGATCGGCATTCTCCGGATTGTTGGGTGAATTGTCGAAATGCGCCGTGCAATCTATTTTGGTTCCCTTCGGTAAATCAATCGGCTCGTCCAGCGTGTACCAATTCTGCCAATGCCAATCGTAGTGCGGCACGCTCAACAAAATTTTGCTTTCACCTGACGGATATACAACACGGTACAGAAAATCTTTTCCGCGCCCATGCATGTGCGGATGAAGCCCGGACAATTTCACATCGCTTCCCACTTCAAAGCTTGCGTCCACGCGATAGTTCGGATTGCCCGGCGGAATTTTAAAAGTACCATTTGTAGCCGAAAGCGTCAGCACTCGCTCTTTCGGCGGATCTTTTGCAAATACAATTCCCAGTCGTGATTGATCTCGTGTCGCACGTCCATGCGGCGTGTAGTGAACCTGAAAAATAATGTCCGAGCCGGCTTTGATCAATTTCGCTTGACCGGGCCTCAGAATCTCCGGTGGCTGCCCGGGCGCATAGCCAACCAAAAAGTCGCTCGGCAGCGCACTCGTGTCAGGCTGCTCTTTCGTTTTCACTTGGGGAGCGGTAAAGAAAACTCCTGGCTTCTCGCCGCGAAACCAGTTCGAGCCCGGCTCTCGCACAAACGCAATGATGTGATGCACGACCATGCGGTCCGTTGGCCGCACTTCTGCCGCCTGCACCCAGGTGTCCTCTGTAAATCCAGTCGGTACGATTACATGCTGATAATCGATGACGCCCGACGCCGGCACATCAAACGGTTGTGGCAATTCAAAAATCTTGTCCGGCTTGCCGATGCCCCAGCCTTCCACCCAATTCACGGGTGGAGGGAAATCTTTCGAATCGCCTTTAGGCGCACCTGCATCGGCCCACTTCGCAAGCGTTTCAATCTCACCGGCGCTTAGCCCCATGCTATTCGAAAATTTGCCGTAGTGAGGATCGGCAAACCACGGCGGCATTTTTCCGTTCTGAACGGCAACTTTCATAGCCATCGCCCACGGGCGCGCTTGCTCATAAGTCAGCAACGGAAAAGGCCCAGCCTCTCCGGGACGATGGCAAACTTGGCAATTTTTCTGCAGGATTGGCGCGACATCTTTGGCGTAAGTCGGCACGTCAGCGGAAGGAGTTGAAGTCGCGGACTGTCCAAAGGATGTCGCAGCTATGAGGAAGAAAATGAACGAGACCGCCGCTCGTAATTTCATACGTGAATCCCTTCGAAAACAAATTGAATGAAGGTGAGTATAAGCAGCGGCAGAGAGCAGAACAAGAAAATCGTGCGGAAATAAAGGGGAATTTCACATCGTGGAAGTTTGTGGCGCGCAAGTAGCTAAACTGCCGGGAGTTGGGTAAAGTACCACGGCACTTATCTGAACAAAGCGATTGATGACGGGAGAAAAATCCATGGGGGACGCATCGACCGGAGTGGAGTTTAAGAAGGAATTGCGCGCGGGAACGCCGAAACTAGGCTTATTCCTCAACGCCCACAGCCCAACCGTCGCCGAACAACTCGCTCACAGCGGTTACGATTGGCTTCTCGTTGATACCCAGCACGGCCCAATGGGCAACGAGCGCCTCTCCGCAATGCTCGCAGGAATCGCAAACGGCGGAGCGAAATCTCTTGTTCGCGTTGAGGGCTATCACGATCGCGGCGGCATTCAACAATCGCTCGACATGGGTGCCGACGGGGTGCTCGTTCCTTATATCAATACAGCAGCCGAAGCGCGCCAGGCGGTCAGCTGCACAAAATATCCCACCGCCGGCACGCGCTCCGTCTATTTTCCTCAACGCAGCATGAACAAAGACGGCTTGCTTGGCTATGCCGGCAATTGGAACAACAACGGTATTGTCGCGCTTCAAGTGGAAACCGCCGACTGCATCAAGAATATTGATGAGATCGCTGCCGTCCCTGGTGTGGATATTCTCTTTCTCGGCCAAAACGATCTCTGCATGTCCATGGGTCTCTACGAAAAGTATAAGTTCCCAGACATGTACACCTCACCAGAACTCAACGCCGCTACGACATCGCTCGTCAATGCTGCAAAAAAGAACAACATCATCCTCGGCCTTTTCCTCTTTGGAACCGCGCGCGTCGGCGAATTCCTCGAAAAGGGTTTCACCTTTATCAGCATCGGCAACGATCTGCATCATGTGCTGACGCAAGCGGGCGCCTACGTCGTGGATGTCGAGCGCATCGCCAAAGAAAAAGGCAAATCCTGGATGCGCCGCTCGACTTCTCTTTTCTAAGTACGCACGCCCGGCATGAACTTATTGTCCTACTTGAGCATTTATAAGTGGTTTTGAGGCATCTGGCATCAACTGGCTCTTTTTATCTTTGTCCAGCGCGGGACAATCAGGCAATTGCCCTCCCAGCGTATCCGGATATTCCTTGCACAATTCTTTGAAGATTCCGGGGATGCTGTCCTGCGCCAGTTTTTGGCCGAGATCTATCAAATCCGATGTCAGTTTCGGCAGCGCGTCGTTGTATTTCTGTCCGATTGTGGTCTGATAAAACTTTGTCAGCTCCTTCACGTCGTCATCACTAAAATATTTCGAATACGCAACCACAATTCCTTCGCTGTACTCGTCTGTCTTAAACATCCTGAGAAGCTTTGTCAGGTACGCATCCGTGATCTTGTTCCGTAGCTGTTCATCCTTGATGTTCGAAAACATTTGCCCACGCAGTTTCTCGAAAAAAGCCTGCCCGGCGGACGCGCTTCTCTCCCGCGCATGAGTGACTTCCAACAAATTCAAAACATCTGCCCTGAACTGCGGATCTATAGAGCCTGTAGTTTGCGCTGGCAATGGCCCTGATGCGTCGTCGTTGAGCGAATAAATGATGTCAACAGTGGTATCCACTTCCACCGGTTCGCCATTCAGCAACGTCGGTTTGTATTTCCACTGGCGAACTGCATCCAATGCCGATTGCACCAAAAGGGGATGCCCAGAAATTACCTCAAGTTGCTGGACAGATCCGTCTTTGGCAAGAATTGTGTGTAGCCTCACCGTTCCTGAGATCTTCGTTTGTCTCGCCTGTCGTGGATAAACGGGTTGCACGCGAGTGACGATTTGCGCACCGGCGACTTTGCCTCCCAGTCTGATGCGCGTAACGGGTTTGGTCGTGCTGGCTTCAGTGCTCGGGGCCTGTGCGGCCGGAGGCGCGGATTCTCGCGCCACAGTTGCAACTGCCATAAGGCTTGCGAATGTAACTCCCAGAATTAGTCTCACGGGCTCTCCTGAAGTGCTGCTACCTGGGGCGACTATACGCACCCGCACCCGACCTGACAACGCCTCCCGCCGTAACCCACCGGAAACCTGCTCCGCAGGACAACTTGCGACCACCATCTCCAAGTGCTACGTTGGAAAAGACTTCCACCAGGCCCATCCGGTGGCGTCGCAAGGCGATTCAGGAGCTCCGAAGGAATTTTTCCAGGCGCAATCTGAGCCGAAATTTTTCAGCGGAAGTTTCGAAAACCGCGCTGTGAATTGAAGGGCTACGCGAGTAACTCCGGAATCCGGAGCGAAAAATAGAAAGCTCGCGCGCGGGGTTTGCGTGTCGTTTTCATTTGGCAGCGACAATCGATTGCCGCAACAGCGGCTGGCAGTGGTCTCCTACATCATTGTGGGGATGATCGGGGTGTTGCTGCTCGGTTTCTGGAAATTGCAGGTTATTGACTCCGATCAATACGGCCAGTTAGCTGAACGCAATCGTGTCCGTTCCATTCCCATCATCGCTCCGCGCGGCAGGATGCTCGATCGCGATGGCCGCGTGCTCGTAGACAATCGCCCGTCGTTCAGCGTGCTTCTCCTCCGCGACGATCCCACTCTCGTTGAAAAAAATCTCTCACCAATCGCAGAAGGCCTCGGTCTTTCTGTGGACGATCTTCGCGACCAGCTTGACGCAACTAAAGCACTGCCGAAATTCCAGCCTATCGTCATCAAACCAGAAGCTTCGCAAGCAGACGTTGCTTTCATCGAATCGCACCGCGCTGATATCCCCGTCCTCGAAATGCTTTCCGTTTCCCGCCGCCGTTATCTGCCTAGTGGATTCATGGCACACGCCAGCGGGTACGTCGGTGAAGTTAGCGAACAACAGATCGAAGCCAGCAACGGCAAGCTGCGTCCTGGTGACGTCGTCGGCAAATCAGGCCTTGAGCGCCAGTACAACGACATTCTGATGGGTACGGACGGCATGCGCCGCGTCATCGTCAACAGTGTCGGCAAAGAAGTGGATCATCTTTCGCAGCAGGATCCGATTCCCGGCAAACAAATTCAATTGACCATCGATTTCGACTTGCAAACGGTTGCGGAACAATCGCTCGGCGCACGTCCCGGCGCCGTGGTCGCACTCGATCCACGCACGGGCGAAATCCTCGCGATGGTCAGCCGCCCGACCCCGGATCCAAACGATTTCGCTGTGCGCATTTCAAAAGAAGAGTGGAAGCAGCTCAACGAGGATCCACTTCGCCCACTCTTCAACCGCGCTATTCAAGCGCAACTTGCTCCAGGCTCCGTTTTCAAAATCGTCACTGCAACAGCGATGCTCGAAGATCACAATCCGCCCGAGAGTTTCGAAACCTACTGCCCGGGCTATGGAACGTTTTATGGCCGCCAATTCAAGTGCTGGGTCTATTCTTCGAAAAAAGGTCCCACTTCTCACGGAGTTATGAATCTTCACCAGGCGGTGCTGCACTCGTGCGACGTTTTCTTTTACAACGCCGGCATGAGGCTCGGCATTGATCGTTTGTCCTATTATGGAGACAAATTTGGCATCGGCCACAAAACCGGTATCGATCTTCCCTCCGAAGAAGCGGGCTTGATGCCTTCGGAACAATGGGTCGAACGCGTGTTTCACCGGAAGTGGTATGCGGGTGAAACCATCTCCGTTTCCATCGGGCAGGGTGCGGTAACCACAACACCGGTTCAGTTGGCCCGCATGATCGGTGGCATCGCTTCTGGTGGCGTCTTCAAACAACCGCATCTTCTGAAAGGCGCTCCCAATGTAAAAGAGGAGCGTGTCGCGATTTCCGAACCGACCACCGAAAAAATCACCGACGCCATGTATGGCGTTATGAACGAACCCGGTGGGACTGGCGGCCAGCTAAAGTTGGCTGGCATCGAATTCAGTGGAAAATCCGGCACAGCGCAGGTCATCGGCTATGACACGCGCGCAAAACTCGCTAAACAAAAAAAGTTTGAAGACAACGGCTGGTTCGTCGGCTACGCGCCGAAACGCGATCCGGAAATTGTCGTTGCTGTGCTCGTTCAGGAAGGCGGCGGTCTCCACGGCGGCGAATCCGCCGGTCCAGTTGTCCGCGACATCGTCAAAGCCTATTACGACAAGAAAATGAAGAAGACCCAGGGCCAGATTACTGCGGACAACTCCAAGCCCGTACCACAAAATGCTCCCGCCGCGATTCTTGCGCCACGTACTGCTGCAATAAAAGAAGAGGAATCCGAAGGCCACTCAGCCCCGTCGCGAGATCAACGATGAAAGATGCCCCCGGAACACGCGACTACGACTGGTGGCTGCTCGCCATCCTCGCTGCAATCTGCGCTCTGGGTGTGCTTGAAATCTATTCCGCCACGCACGGAAGCTCACTCGCCGGCATGCACACAAAGCAATTGCGCTGGCTGGCCTTGGGCACGATTCTCATGTTTATTCTCTCCCGCGTCGACTACCACCTGATCATGGACCAGTCGCTGATTCTCTATCTGGTCTGCATTGTGGCTTTGATAGCGGTCCTTTTGCTGGGAAATAGCCGCTTTGGTGCCAAGCGCTGGATTCCCCTTATGGGCCAAATGTTTCAGGTGTCGGAATTGGCGAAGTTGATTATAATCATTGTACTGGCACGCTTCTTTACGGAAGTGCGCTCAGATAAGCTGGACCTGCGTGATTTAATCAAAGCAGGGTTGTTGGTAGGCGTTCCGCTTGTCTTGATCCTGAAGCAGCCGGATTTGGGCACAGCATTGGTTCTGGTGCCATTGTTGTTTGTTGGAGCATTTCTGGCCGGCTTGCAGTGGCAACATACAGCGGCAATTGTCCTGGTTGGGGCAATGCTCGTAGGAGCGGTCTTCTATCCGCCCGTTAGCAAGCACATCCTCAAACCCTACCAACGCGAACGGATTACGTCTTTCTTGCATCCGGAAGACGATGCCAAAGGCTCTGGTTATCAGTTATTGCAGTCCAAGATAGCCGTGGGCTCCGGTGGCTTCTGGGGCAAAGGATTTGGCAACGGCAGTCAGAATCAACTGGGTTACATTCCGGTCCGGTATTCCGATTTCATTATGTCGGCTTGGGCGGAAGAACAGGGATTCAAAGGCGTGCTGCTTGCCTTAGGGCTGTACATGGCGTTGCTTCTGCGACTCGTTCAGAATGCCCAACGCGCGAAAGACCGCGCGGGAATGTTTCTGGTGATGGGAGTGGCAGCAACGCTGGGGTTCCATATTTTGGTGAATGTGGCTATGGTTATTGGCGCCATGCCGGTCACCGGCATCCCGTTGCCGTTGATGAGCTACGGGGGCTCAGCCACGTTGTTTGTATTCATGGCGATCGGCCTTGTGATGAATGTGCGACTTCGCCGCTTCGTCAACTAGGCCGCAAGAGTAAGGACGGGAGTACCGGCAAAGCCGGAACCCCGAAGTTAAGACAAGATTCAGTACTTAGGATTGCAAGAGTGAGGACAGCATCGTCCGCCGTTTCCCTGGTCGGGTTTCAGGGTTTGTACTTACAAACCCTGAGCTACAAAGAGTCCCGGGAACGGACCAGCCTCGTTAGCTTGAGGAACAATCGATTCCCCATCAGCAGCGAACGCAACGCCGCTACCGTACAAGTGTGGCCTGCGTGTGTACCCAGAACTCGGGACACGGCACTTCCCTCCCGGACCGCCTATGGAATACGAACCGCGGCGATGCGTCCAGGTGGCTGCACAGCAGTCGCCAAGGATAAGGAGTTTTCATGTCGAAAGAATTGGTTATCAACGCAACCTCCCATGAACGGCGGGTTGCCATTATGGAAGAAGGCCAGTTAGTCGAAATCTACATCGAGCGCGAGAAAGAATTCGCTCTGGTCGGCAGCATCTACAAAGGAAAAGTCACACGCGTTTTGCCCGGCATGCAGTCTGCTTTCGTGGACATCGGCTTGGACGGCGACGCATTTCTCTACGTCAGCGATGTATTCGAAAATCTCGAAGGCTATGACCACGGTCATGACGATCACGGTCATGGTCACGAACACGTTGTGGCAGCGCCCGCGGAAGGCGGCTCGGCCTCGATTGAAGTTCTCCCCGGTGAATCTCTCGGGCGAACGCACGAATCCGCTCCGGCCGTAAGCTCTCGCGACAACGGCCACGCAGACCCGGAAGATCACGATATTCGCACTCACGTGGAAGAAATTCACGCTGCCGGCGAAGACACGGAAGAAGCGCACGCGGAACATACCGACGACGAGCGCCAGCCGGATTCGAACGAATCCGCGCCGAAGAATTTTGCTCCCCAGTACAACCCGACGCAATACAAGCCGACGCCAAGTTACGGAAATCGTTCGAATCAAAGCACCGGAGGCCGTTCGGATTTCCAGCGTGGTGATCGCGGCGGAGACCGTGGCGGTGATCGTGGCCGCGGCGGACGTTGGGGACGCCGGGGTGGCCGCCGCCGTGGCGGACGTCCCAGTGGCCCAGGCGGCAGAAATCTGCCTCCTTCGAAATACGCTTCGCCGCAAGGCGGTGAGCGTGACAACCGCGGCTACGATCAGCGCGGCGACCGCGGCGGTTACGACAAGCGGGGTCCGCGACGCGACTTCACCAACAATCGGCCCGAAGGCGGCCGCTACGGCCAGCCGAGTGCGCCATCTGGCCCAACAACAGGTCCAGTGGAAGACGAAATTCTTCTTCCCGGTGAATCGCTCGCAAAGTTTCGCAATCGGCCCGTTGCTGCAGCTCCCGTAGCGCCGGTCGAAGAGAGAATTGACGAAACACAGGTGGAGAGCCCCGAAGATGCCCAGCCACGCGGCACCGTACTTCCGGGTTCTTCTTCAACGCCACGCCGTTCGCGCGGTTCTCTGCCCAGCTGGCTCCTCGCAGGTGCTGGTGCGGAAGCTGCCGAAATAGCTGGAGAACAGCACGAAGCGACAGCACAAGAAGCGGAAGAAGTTGCCGAACTCGATGCGGAAGAAATCGAAGCGCTCGAGGAAGCCCAGGCAGCAGTCGAAGAAGAAACGGAAAATAGTGTCGAGCTAAGCGACGAAGAGCGCTCCACGCTCTCTTCCAGCTTGATCGAAGCCAAGCAGGACGAAGTCCGCGAAGAGGTTGCTGCGGAGAGTTCCACGGGCGAAACCGAATTCGATGAAGAGGAAGACGAAGAAGAGCAAGAGCACCTCGCTGCGGCTGAAGAGGCAGACGAAGAGGAAGAAGACACCGAGCCGGAAGTCGAAGAGCTGGTAAATGCTCCTCAGGCTGTAGCAGAAGCGGAAGCCGACGCGGCTCACGAAAACGCGCTGCATATCGCGGCTCTCGGCGACCATGTTGAGCTCGAACACCACGACGTGCACGAAGACGAAGAACACGACGAAGACGACGAGCATCACGAACACGATTCTCACGGCCATGAAGAACACGATGATCACCAACATGATGATCATCAGCACGAAAATGAACCGGCACAAATCGCCGCAGCTGCTCCGATAGAAGACGATGCCATTCTCCTCCCGGGCGAAACGCGCGCTCCACATACGGGTGCCCGTGACGAGTTCCCGCAGCGTGACTCGGCTCGAATCGGCGGGAATTCACGCTCCCGTTTCCAGCGTCCTTTCCGCAGCGGCGGAAGGGATCGCGGACACGGCGGCGATCGTGGAGGCCGTCCCGACCGAGGACGTGGTGGACGCGGCAGATTCGACCGCCGCGGCGGATCGGGCCATGGACCCGGTCATGGGCATCACAGCGGCCAGCGCGGTTATCGCGGACACAGCGGCCCGCAACGCCGTCCACAACTCATCTCGGAAATGTTGAAGGCGGGTCAGGAAGTTGTCGTGCAAATCGCTAAGGAACCTCTCGGCAAGAAAGGCGCGCGCATTACCAGCCACGTCGCTTTGCCGGGACGCTTCCTCGTTTACATGCCGACGATTGACCACATCGGCGTTTCGCGCAAAATCGCCAGCGCGGAAAATCGGTCGCGCCTCCGTCGATTGGTCGGCGAAGCGCGCGGCGCGTTCCCGGGCGGCTTTATCGTTCGAACCGCGGCAGGCGGAGCGACCGATGACGAAATTCGCACGGACATCGAGTTCCTCGGCCACACGTGGAACGACATCAAACACAAGAATGAAGAGCGCAAAGCGCCTTCCCTTCTCCACCGCGACCTGAATCTCGTCGAACGCATCCTTCGCGATTACGTCAGCGACGATTTCACCGCCATCTGGATTGACAGCGAAGAGGAATACGGCAAAGTCGTCGAATTCGTCAGCCGCTTCCAGCCGAAGCTCGCGAATCGCGTCAAGCTCTACACGAAAGAGCAGCCCATCTTCGAAGAGTTCGGCATCCAGCACGAACTCGACAAAGCTCTTCGCGCAAAGGTCTGGCTCAAGTCCGGCGGCTATATCGTCATCAACCACACCGAAGCACTCGTTGCTATCGACGTCAACACCGGCAAATTCGTCGGCAAGGGTTCTACTCGCCTCGAGGACACCATCGTAAAGACCAACCTCGAAGCCGTGAAGGAAATCGTGCGGCAGATTCGCCTGCGCGACCTCGGCGGCATCATCGTCGTGGACTTCATCGACATGGAAGAGCGCCGCAACCGCGAAAAAGTTCTCAGCGCGCTACAGCAGTCTCTCGAACAAGACAAGGCGCCTTCGAAAGCGCTTTCCTTCAATGAGTTCGGCCTCGTCTGTATCACGCGCAAGCGCACCAAGCAGGCGCTCGAGCGCGTGCTCTGCCAGCCTTGCCCCTCGTGCAGCGGCTCCGGTATGGTCAAGTCCATCCCGACGCTCTGCTACGAAATTCAGTCCGAAGCACGCAAGATGGCCATTGCCGACCACGACAATCCGAACCTGACGCTCCGCGTCCACCCCGAAATCGCCAAAGCGCTCAAGACGCGCGAATCCATGCTGATTGATGAGCTCGAGCAAAACTCGCACAAGCACGTCATCATTCAGTCCGACGCCACCCTCCACTGGGAGCAGTACGACATCTATTAACTTCTGTCTCTCACCCAGTCATTTCGAGCGGAGTTGCGGAGCGAGAAATCCGACTGCAGAAACGCCCGGGCTAATCGCCCGGGCGTTTTTCTTTCTTTGGTAGCCGCCGCAATTCCACGCCTCATTTCAATGCAGCACAATTTTTTCCGCAATCAAACAAATCTCTCGGACTCCGCCCTCAGCGATCAGGTCATAGACGACTTTTGCATCTCTGTATTTTCCACGCGAATCCACGATCAGATACACCTTCCGCTCCGCCCCCTCCTTCACCGCCTGCCGGATGAGATGAGGTAAATCGCTCGGATCGATTTTCGCGTTCCTGAAATAAACCGACCCATCCCTCGTGACCGTCACGCGCATTGCGTCTTCGCGAACAGCCTTCGGCTGTCTCACGGCCTCTTTTGTTAGCGCCAAATCCGCATAAACCCCGTGATGCGGCGTGGAGCCCTCAACCAGCATGACAATGATGAGCATTAGAATCGCAACTCCCAGCGTTGGCCAGTAATCTATCCCTGCTCGTTTTCTTACCCCACGCTTCGCAATCCGCTCTTTTGCTGCCCTACTGGGTGACCACACAATCTAACCTCCGACTTAGCAAGGGAACCTCTACAATTAGACACCACGTTCCTGCAAAAGTTCGGTCCGCCGGCCTTAGCGCCGTTGCCCAGTTCTTACTGGCGAACCCCTCGTTTTGCGCAAAATGTAACCACAGGCCAAATCACTTCGTAAGGTGAGATAGAGGGCAGCTCATGGACTTGCTCCAGCGGTTCGCGGCGGGAGACCTCGACGCATTCGAATCGCTTTTCCGCCAGCACCAGAGCGCCGTTTATCGCTGGATCGTCCGCATTGTGCGTGATCCAGCCACTGCGGAGGACTTGACCGTGGAAACCTTCTGGCGCGCTCATCGAGCTCATGCTCGTTTCCGTCCCGACGGCAATTTTGAAGCTTGGCTCCGTCGCATCGGTACCAACGCAGCTTTAGATCATTTACGCGCAGCGCATGCCCACGTTCCTTTACCGGAAGATCTTCCTGCAGACGCCGCGCCGGATGCCGCCGAGCAAAGCGAATCGCGCAAGGCGATTCGCTTTGCCCTGGTATCTCTTCCGCCGCGACTGCGCATCGTCGTGCAACTCCGACTCATCGAGGAAGAACCCTACCGCGCCATTGGCGAGGCGCTGGGAATTTCAGAAAGCGCCGTCAAACTGCGTATGTTCCGCGCTGTTCGAATTTTGCGGAAAAAACTTCAGCAATGGAGCGTAAGGCCATGAACGATCGGGAATTCAAAGAACTAGGCGAGAAATTACGCGGCGCCGTTCCTCCACTGCGTCAACCGGAACTTGGCCACGACCTCTGGCCCGCCCTGCTCCAAAAAATGAGCGAGCCGCGCGTCCGCGTACCCTGGTTTGACTGGCTACTCGCCGCGCTCGCCGCCGCCGTTCTCATCTTTTGCCCGGGAGCAATCCCGGCGCTGCTCTATCACCTGTAACTCGGAGGCTCGCAATGAACAAGCACACTTATCTTCGCGCATACATGGCCGGCATCATGGTTCCCACGCCATTCCTGCTCGTGGTCGTCACCGTTTTCTGCATCGTTCGCTACGTTTACAACATTCCCATTCCCATCGAGCGCGTCATCATATTTCCCATGGCCGTCGTTCCGAACGTGTGGGGCCTCTGGAATGTTCTCTATATCGCGCTGCACTCGCGCTACAACATTCCCATCGGAGCCCATGGCGCGATCTTGCCGTTACTCTTCGCCCCGGTCGGCTATCTTGTGGCCCGCATCCTGGAATTTCCATTTCCAGGTTTTGTCCTGCACGTCCTGCCCATCGGCCTGCCCGTGGGCATCATCGTCTATTATCTGGCCTGGAAGCACCTCGTCGGTTTCCTGAATGGAGTCTTGGGTATCGCGTAGTCGCGCGAGCTTCTCTCCTACCGCTTCGGCTGTATCACTTTTGCCAATCCCGCCGACGGCGGGTCCTGCACCTTAATCGGTGTATCAAAGAAAAGATTCGCCGCAATCAAATCACCCATCGAACTCGTATCTTTGAAAATGCCGATCGGCGCTTCTGTAATCACGTTTTCTCTTACGACGTTGTTGTTCCCAAGAAGAAAAATGCCGGATTCCGCGCCGTTGAACACCCGATTGTCACGCACGCGCGCTTGATTTCCTTCTATGCGCACACCATCAAACACAAAAGTGGCGAACGTCTCGTTCCTCAAAACGCTGGCGTTGTTCCCATCCACAAAAATTGCCACTTGGCTGATTCCCGCGCGGTTTCTGGAAACCTCTACGCCGTCAGATTGCGTCACCAGAATATTTGTCGCAACGGCCGTGCACGTCGCTGCGTTGTTGCACGGCGAGAAAACGTTGTTCGTCACCAAATTTCGTTCGATTGAACCTTCAGCGCCAAAACCAATTTGAATACCGTTTTGCGCGATAAACATGCTTGGTCCAACCCCCGTCACCACGTTGTGCCGGATCGACGCATTCGTGCCAATCTCATCGGCGGTGATGCCATTTTTCTGATAATCATGCACCGTGCAGTCACTAATCTCGACGCTCGAAACTGAGCCACCGCCACTCTGCACAAATATGCCTGTCCCTGACTGGCAACCCTCCAACCCGCTACCCAGCTTGAAGTTTCGAACCGCAGCTCTCTCTATGCTTCCGGATGAATTTTGGAACGTAATCCCTTCGAGATCCGGTGCACATTCCGAAATGCCGTTGTTCGCACCGTCCACAATTAGCCCTCTGATCGTCACGTCCGAAGCGTTCTGCACGAGAATCGCAGCAGCGATAGGCGCGGAGTCAAAAAGACTCACCGTATTCTGGTGCATCGTTCCTGGCATCAAAATCGCCCCGCTATCCGCGTCAAGCGTCAGTGACTTCTGAATCGTCAATTGCTCCGCATAGGTGCCCTTACAAACTCGTATTCGATCGCCGGCAGCAGCTGCGTTGATTGCATCCTGTATATGAGTAAATCCCGCGTGAGGACACTCCACCTTGTCATCATCCACAACAAGCTGCGCCGCATGCGCCGTCATCCGCGGATGAGGCAAGAGCACAACGACCGCACACAACAAGACATACTTCGAGTATCGAAAGAACTTAGGTTTCATGGTGGACTCCATAGGCGTGAGAGGACATCGAGGACACGCCGCTTTCGTTTGTCAGGGAGACTAGAGCTTGGGAGCCGGACTATAACAAGCGCGCAAAACCGCCGCAATAGTACCGATTGGCTGCTGAGCGAGGCAGCATTCAACCACAACGACCCTGCCTTAAACCCTATTTCGCACTATAGGGTCAACGCCCTGGCAAAATATTTATCGTATGCAACCAGGCTTCGAACAAAATTGGCCAGCCCGTAACTGGCTTATCCGTTTTACGCAGGCCGTAACCGTGTCCTCCTTCCGCGTAAACGTGCAGTTCTGCGGGCACATTTGCATTCTTCAAGGCCAGAAAATACGTCGTCGCGTTTTCCACGTGCACTGGATCATCTTCCGCTTGAACGATGAACGACGGCGGAGCCTGTTCCGTCACATGAATCTCTTGATTCGCTGCGAAATTTTGTTCCGCGATTGCCAAATACCCCGGATAAACGATTGCTGCAAAATCCGGTCGGCACGAAAGCTTGTCTGCCGCGTCAATCGATTCATATAGTCGCTGCTCGAAATGCGTGCTCAGCGCCGCTGCGAGAAACCCTCCCGCAGAAAATCCCAGCACGCCAATCCGGTTTGGATCAATCTTCCATTCCGCTGCATGCGCCCGGACCACGCCGACCGCCCGTTGCGCATCCTGCAACGCCGTCTGCGATTTTGGCAGCGGCCCCGAATCCGGCACACGATATTTCAAAAGAACGCAAGTCATTCCGATCGAATTCACCCAATCGCAAACTTCCGTTCCTTCCAGATCAATCGCTAGGATCCGGTACGAACCACCCGGAAAAACCACCACAGCCGCGCCAGTGCTATTCCCCTTAGGCGTATAAAGAGTGATCGTGGGTTTCGAGACATTGCCTACACGTACGACCGGTTTTCCCGCAACCTGTCTGTCCTTCGCAGTCGTCATATCCGCTTCAGGGGCTGGATTCGCAACTCCACCTGGCACTGCGTGCGGCCAAATACTAATCGTGATGTGGCCCGCCGGTGGCTGCCACGTCGGCCGTTGAGCGAATAGCGATATAGGTTGGAGCAGCAGTGCGAACAACGCCGCTAAGAATTTGAACATGACGTCTCCGCAATCCGTTGAAATGGAGACATCATCGTACATTCAGGACGGACGGGATGGAATGGATTAAGTCAGGGTTCGGAATACCGCTGCTCTTTCCACGGATCGCCGTATTCGTGATAACCGTTCCGCTCCCAAAATCCCAGCCGGTCATGATCGAGCAACATGAATCCGCGTACCCACTTCACGCTCTTCCACGCATATAGATGCGGCACAATCAGCCGCAAAGGCCCTCCATGCTCCGCAGTCAGAGGAGCGCCATCGTGCTCAAACGCAAAAAGCACATCTGGCCGCGTCAAATCCGCCAGCGGCACATTCGCCGTATATCCCTCTTCCGCCAGCACCAAAACAAATTCCGCTCCCGCCTTCGGCTTCACCAATTTCAGTACATCCGTAAACAGCACACCTTTCCAACGGTTATCCAGCCGGCTCCAGCGCGTCACGCAATGAAAATCCGAAGTCACTTCCATCTGCGGCAGCCCGCAAAACTCTTTCCAGGAAAGTTTCACAGGCGCTTCGACTTCACCGGAAATCTTGAAATCCCATTTCTCAGCATCAAACCTCGGTACGCTTCCGTAATGCAGCACAGGCCATTTCTGCGTCAATGATTGTCCGGGCGGCAACCGCCCTTCCGCTTTCGCTTTCTTCTCCTGCTCTCGCCTGTCCCCAAGATCGAACAATCCCATCGCTCACATTCCCTTTCGAATCTTCCCTCTCCTACTTGGCCGCTCTTTCCCACGGGGGCGGTATGCGGACCGAAGCCATTCCCGCCGCCGTCGCCGCCTGAATTCCCATTTCTGTATCTTCAAAAACCAGACAATCTTTCGGCTCAACTCCCAGCCGCTCAGCCGCAAGCAAAAATGGCTCTGGGTCGGGCTTGCTCCTCTTGTAATCTCCCGCGCAAACCATCGCGTCAAACCGATCCAGCAATTTCAGCGAAACCAACGACGCGGTCACCGACTCCTTCGTGCTTCCCGACACTACCGCAAATGGAATCTTCCCGTGCTGCGCCTCAATATGTTCCAAAACCTCCGGCACCACTTTCAGCCGCGGCAACAATTCGTAATAAATGTTTTCTTTCCGTTCCGCTACCGCCTCCACCGGCATCTGCAGTTCATACTGTTTATTCAGCGTGGAAATAATTTCCACAATCGGCATTCCGCCCCACCCATAAAAACGCTCCTCGTCGAAGGGGCAATTCCATTCCCCCAGCGCCTTCTTCCACGCGATGTAGTGCAGTGGCATCGAATCGGCAATCGTCCCGTCGCAATCGAACAGATACGCTCCAAACTCTCCATCTGGCAATTTCAGTCTCATTCGTCCTATTTTCCTCTTCTTCCATTTTACGCACTCCGCGCCTTTATGCGATTTTCAGGAGCCTGGTCATTGCCGAAACTAAGTAACTCTTAATTTAACTAGCTGCTCCACAGATCAATCCCTATCTTGATAATTTTATTTGACTGCAACACGCCAACTGGTAGCATCCGCGCTACCGAGCCTCTCTTTCCCCAACAAACAACACCCCTTGGAGGAACACCATGAAAGTAAGAAAGCTGCCTTGTCTTGTTTTTTGGGCGGTCATCGGCCTGACGGTGCAGTCGGCCGCTCCGCAAATTGCATTCGGTCAAGTCGCTACTCCGGCCGTGAATCCCACTCCACCCACTGTTAATCCCGTGCCAAACCCCTGCCCGCGTTTTAATCCGGGCAGCGTCATCCATCAACCGCCAGCCCTTTTCAGTCAGAACGGCGTGCTGTCAGTTCAATTCTCGTATCAAAGCACGACTGATTTCGCTGGCAGAACTCTCTACTGCTTCATGACTCCCAGCGGAATGGAAAATCCCACCTTGCACGTGAAACCCGGCGAGCACCTGATCATCACCGTCACGAATAACACCCCGGACAAAGGTTTCATGATGAAGCTCGATGCCCCGAATTGCGGCCCCGGCGGCAGTGATATGAGATTTTCTTCCCTGAACATTCACTACCACGGAACCAACACCTCTCCCACTTGCCACGCCGACGAGGTGATTAAGACCATCATCAATACCGGCCAGACTTTCCAGTACCACGTTGTGTTTCCATCCAATGAACCGCCAGGGCTCTACTGGTATCACCCGCACGTTCATGGCGTTGCGGACCAGGCGGTGCTCGGCGGCGCGTCTGGCGCCCTCGTCGTGGATGGTATTGAAGACGTTCAGCCCGCCGTTTCCGGCCTCCGCCACCGCATACTCGTCGTCCGCGACCAGAATACCGTCCAAAACGCAACCGTGCCCGAAAGCCCCGGTGGAACGCCCAACGGCGTCCCCTTCGAAGAGGTCACGATCAACAATATTTCGACCAATACCACCACCGACACTAATCAAAATCCCCCCGTCACCACCTACACTCCCGCGATTCTTCACATGGAGCCGGGCGAGCAGCAGTTCTGGCGCGTGACCAATTCTTCTTCGGACACAATTCTCGATCTACAACTGCAATTCGATGGCGCACCACAGACCCTGCGCGTCGTTGCGATTGACGGCGTGTCCGTGAACTCACAGGACGGCGCGCTGCCCGGCAGCCTGATCTCTGTGACTCACTTCCGGCTTCCTCCCGCGTCGCGCGTCGAATTCATCGCAAACGCGCCATCCGCAAGCGTCAAGCTGGCGCAGCTCGTCACCTTGAACATCCTTACAGGCCAGAACGGAGACGACGACCCGAATCGGCCGCTGTTCAACGTCCAGTTGGTGCCAGACCCCGACTCCGACGAACCTGCATCCGATGACCGCGTCGGCCTGTTCACTACGCTCAATTCCAACCAGCGGCGTTTTGCCGGTCTGGCCACCGCTCCTATCGCCGTGAAACGTCTTGTCTATTTCGACGAAATCCAGCCCACCTCCTTCTTTATGGTCGTGGATGGACAGCCCGAGAAAATATTCAACCCGAACGCTGCCCCCGCTATCACTGCAACGCAAGGCACCGTCGAGGAATGGACCGTCGAAAATCATGCACTCGAGAACCACGAATTTCATTTCCACCAGCTCCATTTCCTGGTGGAATCGCAGAACAATTTTAAGATTAACGGCGATCAGCCCGCCCCGGCTATCGTTGGCCAGTATCTGGACATGATCGAAGTGCCGAACTGGGATGGAAATCCGGCCCATCCTTTTCCCAACGTCAAACTCCGCATTGACTTCCGCGGCCCTGACATCGGAACCTTCGTCTTCCATTGCCACATTCTCAACCACGAGGACCTCGGCATGATGAACATCATCCAAGTCGTCCCAGCATCCACCGCAGCCGATACGAAGAAAACGTCTTCCAAGAAGGACGTTGCCTCCGCAAAAGTGCCCGGCGCGGCAAAGCCGACTACCACCAATCAACCACCTGCATCCATGGGAATGGAAAAAATGAAAATGCAGTAGCCTCTTTCCCGGCAAATCAACAAAGCGCAACTGTAGGGCCCGCTTTCCGAAGCGGGCCTTGCCTTTTTCATTGCGATCGCGGCGGTTGTTGTATCGAAGGTTCCGCGGGTACCCCAGGTTCGCCTTCCAGAACCTGGGTTTTCCAGTAGTGCGTTTAGTTTTAATTTTTTGGATCGTGACACAATACGCACAAAATTCAAACTGACCTCTTCCTTCTCCGCCCTCCCGAGCAGACGCTGTTAAGGCTGCGGGTTTTGACTTTTCCTCTTCCCATTCGAACGGTTTTCCACAGCTCATTCGAATTACACAATCCATTATCTATTGACTTAATAATTAATCTGTGCTACCCTTCTTTGTGTTCTACTCGCCCCACGTCTCGCCTATTGTCCAAAATTCATATCCCCTTTGTTTTGACAACGATCCGTTTTGCCTTTTCCGCAACCCCTTTCTTTTGATAACCATCTGGACTGCCCGGGGGTGGGATATCCAAATACTCCTTCCAGCGCCCTTTCGTCCCGCCCTTTCACCTCAATATCTTCAGCAAATGACTCGCTCTTCTGCACTCTTTGGAAAAAGCAAAATGCATGCCCCATCTTTCCAATCAGTTGCACACTCTTTGCGGAAAATACCGGGTGTCACCCAAGAGCGCGCAGCGCCCCAAGCTCGCCTCGTCTCCCTATGCTATTCTTCCTTTTTGCTCTTACGAAAGTGAGCCTTGCATGACCGCACGGGTCCTCGATGGACTGAAAATTCGCGACCAGATTTTTCTGGAACTTAAAGATGAAATTACCCGCCTCACAACACAGGGCATCCGCCCCGGTCTTGCAGCAGTTCTGGTCGGCGAAAATCCTGCCTCTCAGCTTTATGTAAAAAGCAAAATAGCCGCATGCGAACAGCTCGGCCTCGCCAGTTGGCTGCACACTCCGGCAGCCTCGATCTCAACAGAGGAGTTGCTCAAACTTGTTGACCAACTCAATCGCGACAACAATGTCGATGGAATCCTTGTCCAGCTTCCACTGCCCAAACAGGTTGACACAAAAAAAATCCTCGAAGCCGTCGACCCTGCAAAAGACGTCGACGGCTTTCACCCCGTCAATCTTGGAAAACTCGTCAGCGGCCGCGAAGGCCTTGTCGCTTGCACACCTGCCGGTTGCATGGAAATTCTTCGTCGCAACAATATTCCCATCGAAGGCTCAAACGCCGTCGTACTCGGTCGCAGTGACATCGTCGGCAAACCAATGGCTCTCCTTCTCATGCACGCCAATGCGACCGTCACTATCAGTCATTCAAAAACACGTAATCTTCCCGAAGTCGTCCGCCGCGCAGACATCGCCGTGGCCGCCATGGGCAAAGCTGGTTACGTCCAGGCCGACTGGCTCAAACCGGGCTCCGCAGTCATCGACGTCGGAACCAACAAAATCACGGACGCAGCAGAAGCCGAACAGCTTCTCAAGAATTTTCCCCAGCGCCTCGCAAAATTCCGTGAAAAAGGTTCCGTACTCGTTGGAGATGTTCATCCTGATGCAATCGAAACCGCCGGCGCGCTCACACCCGTTCCCGGCGGCGTCGGTCCCATGACCATCACCATGCTCATGAGCAATACCGTCAAAGCCGCTCGCCTTCGACGCGTGAGGACAGCACTGGGAGCGGGGTTCTAGTGGCGGGTCTTCAGACCCGTTCTTTCTATGCTGAAACTCGGTCTCACCGGAGGAATCGCTAGCGGAAAAAGCTGGGTCGCTTCTCTTCTGCGTGAACTCGATTTTCGCGTGCTGGACGCTGACCTTCTCGGCCACCAGCTCATCGAACCCGGTCAGCCTGCCTATGAAGAAGTTGTTGGCGAATTTGGTAAAGAAATACTGCGCGTCGACGGCTCTGTGGATCGAAAGAAACTCGGCTCCATTGTCTTCTCGGATTCCACAAAACTTGCAAAATTGAATTCCATCTTGCATCCGCGCATCGAAGCCGCCATGAACGCACAATTCGCAAAATGGCAAAGCGAAAGGGTAAGTGACCCCGTCTTTGTCGAAGCCGCTCTTCTCGTCGAAGCAGGCATGTACAAACGCCTCGACGGTTTAGTCGTCGTCTGGTGCCGTCCTGAAGATCAAATCGAACGGCTCCGCGCTCGCGGCTTCAGCGAAGAAGTAGCGCGCCGTCGCATCGCTCTGCAACTCCCTACGCAGGAAAAACTCAAACACGCCACATACACGATCGACACTTCTGGCACAATGCAGTACTCGCAAGAACAAGTCGCCGCTCTCGCGGAAAAACTCCGTTCCAAACCCAAGTAGACGTTGCCTTCTATCGTCCGAGCCTTCCTGCTTACTTTTTCCTATAATGGAAGTCTCATTCGAGCAGGGTGTCCCGCAAGGACGCAAAAGGACAATGACCATGAGCCCCAAGAAAAAAGGTGGAAGCCAGTCCTCGCGTATTGTCCTCATTGTTTTATTGTTGCTCGCCGGTGCGTACTGGGCAGGCGCGCGATGGGGACCGCATGACCCGCAAAATGTCGGCGCCGTTCCTCTGGGCACGGATTCGAAATCGGCGGACAACGCTTCCTTCGCGCAGCGTGACGCCGCTCTTACCGACGAAGAGTCCATTAACGTCCGCGTCTATCGCCAAGCTTCTCCTGCTGTCGCAAACATTCTCACCAAAGCTACCGAATACGATTTCTTCATGGACCCCGTCCCCGTGGAAGGAGCCGGCTCAGGTTTCGTAATCGACCCAAAGGGCTACATTCTCACGAATAATCACGTCGTTGAAGGCGCGCAAAGCATCGAAGTCGTCCTCGGCGATCAATCGCGCTATCCAGCAAAGTTTATCGGCTCGGACCCGCGCAATGACGTGGCCCTCATCAAAATCGAGCCAAAAAGCAAGCCACTCGTCGCGCTTTCCCTCGGCGATTCAGCCACGATACAGGTCGGCCAAAAAGTTCTCGCTATTGGCAATCCCTTCGGCTTCCAGAGCACGCTGACCACAGGTGTCATCAGTGCTCTCGGTCGCACCGTGCAGACCAGCCAAACAACGTTCATCGACGAAGCCATTCAAACCGATGCCGCAATCAATCGTGGTAATTCGGGCGGCCCGCTCATTAACTCGCGCGGCCAAGTCATCGGCATCAACTCCGCAATTTACACGCCGTCCGGTACCACCGCCGGAATCGGCTTCGCCATTCCTATCAACACAGCAAAGCGCATCGCACACGATCTCATCACTGACGGCCGCGTTCATCAGGCTTATCTCGGAGTAGACACTCTGTCGGTTGGTGGTGGCCTCGGTGAAGCACTCGATCTCCCCGTCCATGAAGGTTTACTCGTACAAACCGTTCCGCGCGGCGGCCCAGCCGCGCAAGCCGGGGTGCACGGCGGAGACCGCATTGCACAACTTGGAATGCGGCGCTTCTACGTCGGAGGCGACGTAATCACGGCGATTGACGGACAGAAAGTCGCGACCCAGCTTGACGTCAACCTTGTACTGAACAGGAAGCGTCCTGGCGATGCGGTGACAGTCACTGTGTATCGCGGCGGCAAAAAACTGGACATTCCTGTCAAGCTAGGCGAACGGGAGATCAAACAGTAGGGAATCTATTTCCCGAATTCCGCGCGATATTTTTTGCGTTCCTCTTCGCTGAACGCAAACCAGCCTTCCGCGATATCTCGGACCCGTTCCAATTCTCTCTGCATCTCCGCGTGCTTCGCCTCCAAATCCGCATCGCGCGCCACGTAGATTGGCGGGGCAAATAGCATCACTGTCCGAGCAAACGCCTTCGGCAACAAAAAATGATCCCAGGTCTTTTCAAAAGTTATCCCGCGATCCACGCCGATGTGAAACACCAATATTGGCGCGCCCGTTTTTCGCGCCAGCATCACTGGCCCTGGCTTCGCCACATAGCGCGGTCCGCGCGGTCCATCAATCGTGAACGCACAATCCTTCCCGTCTTCAATTCGCCGCGCCATCACCGCCAATCCACGCAGCCCTCCGCGCGACGAACTTCCCTGTGCCGTCCCGAACCCGAGCCACTCGATGACTTTGCGCGTCCACTGTCCATCGAACGCGGTCGTGTTCATTACAACTATGCCGCGATTTCGCGCCCACCACGCTATGGGAATAATCACGCGATGCCAGAACGCCCAAATACACTGCCGTTTCGCCGCGTACACCTCTTCCGCATGGTGCCAGCCAAGCACTTCGTAGCGCAGCGTCGGCCCCAGCGTCCGAATCACGCTGTACACCACCGCCGCAATAATCGGAATCTGTATCCGCCGCGACCACTTCAGTTTTGGCAGCCGCGTATCGTAATGCGTGTTTACGAATTCTTGCTGCTCTTTCGAATCCGTGGCTGCGTCCGGTATGCTCATCGTGGTTAACTATAGTGCAGCCGCAACATCCCGAATTTGCGGCGAGTTATAGTATAGCGGGCGCGAACAATCGCAGGTGCACTTCGATATCGGCAAGATGCTGACCACAACTTTCAAAAAGTACCGCAAGCTTCGCTGGCTATCCGCCGCTGCCCTTCCTTGCTCACTTGTGCTGAGCTTGCAAGCCGCGCTTCCAGACGAGCCCGAAAAAGCATTCGTCGGCACCATCGAAGGTGAATCCATTTCCGTGCAGGGGCCTATGACCGCGCGCGTTGTCGACGGCCAAGTAAAAACAGTCCTTCGTAGTGGCGGCGACGTTCGCGTCAAATCCGGTCGTGCCACCATCGATCTCATCGAGGGCGGAAGAATAGCCATCTGCGGTCCCGCTCATCTCTCCCTCCTGAAATCCGGTAACGCGCTCACGGTCGCGCTCGACTCCGGCACGATTCACACCTACGTCGACCAGGAACCATCTCTCACGGTTTACACCGCTCTTCTCCAAGCCAAACCTCTTTCGATTGGCGGTGCCGCGCAAGATACGCTCGTTGGCCTCGATTCCCAAGGGGCGCTCTCCGTTCGCGCAATATCAGGTGCCGTCCGAATCGAACAGCAACTCACTGGACAAAGCATCGTCGTCCCGCAAAATAGCGATGTCCTATTGCTGAATGGCCAGCTCAACGGCTTACATCCGGGCGCCGGACATGTTTCCTGCGACCTCGGCGAGCTCAAGCTGCAACAGCCAGTGCCGCAAGTCAGCGTTCCCGCCACTGCGGAAGAAGTAAAGCAGCACCATTTCACTGACACAAAACCAAACCTTCGTGCCTCAAGCTCGGCCACTTCCGCGGACGATGGCCCGACTTATAAGGTTTACCTTCCCCCGATGCGCTACGACGCAAACCTGAAGACTCAGCGGGCGCCTGACCCCAGTCTCATCGTTCTTGTACGCCGCGTCCGCGTTCGTCCAACGCTCATCTTTCAAGGACGCGTGGAAGGCGACGCTCTCGTCGCGGGGAATCAAGCAGTTCCCGCAGTTTCGTCGGAAGTGTCCAAGTCAACTTCCGCCCAATCTACTCAAGCCAAGCCTCCCGCGAATAATCCCACCGTCGTCAATCGGGTTCGAACCTTCTTCAGGCACCTCTGGGACCGCAACAGCTAGTCTAAGGGACAGGGTGGGCCCTTGAGACTGGGCCCTGTCCTTAGTTCCCATTTTTCAAATGCCGAATTCGTGTTAATTTTTAAGTACAACAAGAACGCCTACCCCGCCGGTGTTCCCGTGCTTCGGGCACGATTCGAAAAGATCCCGTGGAGTGTCACTCGTGAACACAATTGATTCAGCTGTGCCGCTTCGCCGGTCCACCTTGCTGCTTCTGCTGGCCGCCATCTTTTTGATTTCTGGCTGCACCGGCACATTCTCAACGACGCAGCCAGTTACAGTTCAAATGAACCTCACGATTGCCAATGTTGTGACCGGGCACACCGAGCAATTCACGGTGACCGTTACTAACACCACGAACACCGTCGTTACGTGGCAGGTGAATGGCGTCGCAGGCGGTAATTCGATCGTTGGCACGATCACTGCTTCCGGCCTTTACACTGCACCTACTGCCGTCCCAAGTCCCGCCACGGTCACCGTAACCGCAATCGCGCAAGCCGACCCTACGAAGTCCGCTTCGGCCACTGTGATGATCGCCGCGCCTCCTCTGGTCGCCGTTGCAGTTAGTCCAAAAACTGCAAACGTTGTGACCGCAGCAACGCAGCAATTTACGGCCACGGTCTCTAACACCTCGAACACAGCCGTAACCTGGCAAGTCAATGGCGTCAATGGTGGAAACTCTACTGTGGGTACGATCAGCGCTTCAGGCCTCTACACAGCTCCCGCGGCTGTTCCGAGCCCTGCGTCAGTCACGATCAAAGCTGTCTCGCAGGCCGACAACACAAAGTCCGACACAGCCACTGTCACCGTCACCGCGCCTCTCGCAGTCACCGTCACGGTGAACCCCAAAACCGTAAACATTGCCACTTCGTTGACGCAGCAATTCACCGCTACTGTGGCCAACACTTCAAACACTGCGGTTACTTGGCAAGTCAACGGCGTCACTGGAGGCAATTCCACGGTCGGCACAATCAGTGCCAGCGGTCTTTACACAGCTCCCGCTGCTGTCCCAAGTCCCGCAAGCGTCACCGTCAAGGCCATCTCCCAAGCCGACAACACAAAATCCGACACAGCCACAGTAACCGTCATTCTTCCGGTCTCCGTGACCGTCAGCCCCAAAACTGTTAATGTTCAGTCCGGATTTACTCAGCAATTCCTCGCGACGGTAGCCAATGCATCCAACACTGCCGTCACTTGGCAGGTAAACGGCGTAACAGGCGGAAATTCCACAGTAGGCACAATCAGCACTTCCGGCCTCTACACTGCTCCCGCCGTTGTCCCAAGCCCGGCGAGTGTCACTGTCAAAGCTATCTCGCAAGCCGACAACACGAAATCGGATACCGCTACGGTGACTATCACTCCTGCCGTCACTGTCACTGTCACTGTCAGCCCCAAGACCGTGAGCGTTGTCATATTACTGACGCAACAGTTCACCGCAACCGTAGCAAATACATCCAATACTGCGGTCACTTGGCAGGTGAACGGAGTTACAGGCGGCAACTCAACTGTGGGCACGATCAGTGCTTCTGGTCTCTACACTGCTCCTGCTGCTGTTCCAAGCCCAGCCGCGGTCACGGTAAAAGCCATCTCGCAAGCCGACAACACGAAATCCGACACCGCGACAGTGACCGTCGTTCCTCCAGTTTCAGTCACGGTCAGTCCCAAAACT
>Ga0210400_10000082_pt1 | contig 127552 bp, 111 predicted proteins | sample IncBWH26MmetaG_FD_155456 | JGI IMG/M metagenome (GOLD analysis project Ga0210400, IMG submission 155456) | Forest soil microbial communities from Barre Woods Harvard Forest LTER site, Petersham, Massachusetts, United States - Inc-BW-H-26-M | ecosystem: Environmental > Terrestrial > Soil >... | reverse complement strand
CAGCAATGAAAGTCCGCACCGCCTCAGCCGGAATCGCGCCATTGCACGCTGTGTTGCACAGATAGTTGTCGTTGTTATAGATGTAGTCGCTTCCGGCGTTGGAGGCGTTGGTCTCCCAGTTGTAGGCGGTCCAGCGGTTGCCTCCTGCGCGGTCGAAGGTAAGCTGTCGCGGCGCGTTGGAAATGCCGTTGTAGAAATTAATGCCGTAAATGTACGAGGAGATCGGTTTGATTTTGGTGGGATCGATCGTAATCGTTACATCAGCGAGGGCGTTGACGGGCGTAGCGAAGGCCTGATTCGAGTTGGCGCTCTCTCCGGCGGTGTTCGCTGCGGTGACGACGTAATAATACGTCGTGCTATTCGTCACGCCCACGTCGATGTAACCGGTTGTGGCGGGCATTGAGATTGTCGCGTAGCCGCTTCCGTTGTTCGTGGAGCGCTTGACGTTGTAGCTTGTGGCGCCCGTGCTGGCGCTCCAACTCAGAGTGACCTGCGCGTTCCCCGCGGTGGCTTGCAAGCCGGTAGGGGCAGCAGGTGGGGTTGCCGGGGCGGCCGGTGTGACATTGACTTCCGCGGAATTTGCGCTCTGACCGTACGAGTTATAGGCGGAAACTACGTAGAAATATTTCGTCCCGTTGGTCAGGCCGGTGTCGGTGTAACTCGTAGATGTGGAAGTGGCAATTTGCGCCTCAGCGCCGGCAGTCGTAGAGCGCTTAATGTAATAGGTCGCTGCGCCGGAGCTCGCGTTCCAGTTGAGAGTCACCTGCGCATTTCCTGGCACGGCCATGAGCCCGGTAGGAACAGACGGAGCATTCCCGCCTCCGCCACCACTTCCGCCGTTGCTGCCGTAACCGCCGCAGCCGGCCAGCAGGAGAGGAATGGAGGCTAAAGAAGAGACCAGGAATGAAACGCGGTGACCGCGAGAAAACAGCATGAAGATTCGCCTCCCAGGCAGCCAAATCATGTCAGCGGCGCAAAGAGCCTTCTCAGTTCCGCATTCGTCAGTCTAGAACTAACCTCTTCACAGGCATGAGGTTACAAAGCGGGAGGGAAGCCCGCAAGCTGTCCGCTAGGACAGAAAGAGGTCCCAGTCCGCAGGAATCGTAAGAGTTTACGGGCTCGAATGCAACGGGGAGGTTCGGGAAGGAGGTCCGAATAGCGGCTAAGGCGTTGATTGGCTAAACTAGTGGGGCATGCGCTTCGATCTCATTACCATATTTCCTGAGTTTTTTGCGGGGCCGCTGAACCACGGTATTTTGCGCCGCGCGAGAGAAAGCGGGTTGGTCAAGGTGGGCGTGCAGGATTTGCGCGAGTTCACGAAGGACCGGCACCGCACCGTGGACGACCGGCCGTTTGGCGGCGGCGAAGGGATGGTGCTGAAGCCGGAACCGTTGTTTGAGGCGGTGGAGGCGCTGCTGGGACACGGCGTTGGCGACGCGACGAAGCAGAATGTAGCGGATCCAAAGACGACGATCGTTTTGATGTCGGCGGCGGGAAAATTGTTCAACCAGGAAACGGCGCGGCGTTACGCGCAGTTGGAACGAATTATTTTTATTTGCGGGAGATATGAAGGAGTGGATGAGCGCGTGGCGGAGCATCTGGCTACGGAGGAAATTTCCGTTGGGGATTTTGTGCTGAGCGGCGGGGAGTTGCCGGCGATGATGGTGGTGGATGCGGTCACCCGGTTGTTGCCTGGAGCGTTGGGGAATGAGGCTTCGTCGCAGAATGAGTCGTTCAGCGCGAGTGGGGCTCTTGGGACGACGTTGTCTCAAGCTGGGGCGCAGCATCCCGACAGGGTCGGGACAGGTGCTGCGCCCCTACCAGCGGATACCACAAATGGGCTTGGCCGGAAAGAACGAGAACCAGCCGCGGGGAATCACATGCCGCTTGATTTTCCGCATTACACGCGGCCGGCGGAGTACCGCGGCTGGAGCGTGCCGGAGGTGCTGATTGGCGGGAATCACGCGGAGGTTGCGAAGTGGCGGCGGGCAGCGGCGTTGGAAAAAACCAGGCGCAATCGGCCGGATCTGGCTTAGCGCACAGTGAAAAAGCGGGCCGCGGGCCTCTTTAGAGAGGGAATAAGAGCGGCATCCACGGAGTCTGCTGATGAGCGGGGAAAAATGGTGAGCATCCGGAAATTGACGGAAGGTGACGCGGAAGCGCTGTGGCAGCTGCGGCTGCAAGCCCTGGAGACGGAACCGAATTCGTTTGCGGAATCGCCGGAGGAACTCAAACGGACGTCGATCGAGGAGTACGCTTTGCGGCTGCGCGCAGGAAACGGAGAAAACTTTGTGGTCGGCGCGTTTGACGGCGGGCAACTGGTGGGGATGACGGGATTTTACCGAGACGCGCTTTTCAAGCGGAAACACATTGGGCACGTCTGGGGTGTGTTCGTTTCTCCGTCGGCACGCGGGAAGGGCGCGGGACGGGCGATGCTGGGGGAAGTCATCCAATCGGCGAAGGCGCTACCGGGATTGCGGTGCGTTCGGTTGATGGTGGTTGTAACCCAGGAGGCGGCTCGGCATCTGTATTTGCAAGCAGGGTTTCGCGTGTTCGGGATCGAGCCGGAGTCGCTGAGAATCGGCGAGCAGTTCGTGGACGAAAACCACATGACGCTGGATTTCGAGAATTCGCCGGGATAAAGGAAGGCCGCCGGACATGGCAAGGCGCTATGGTTTGTGACGAAGGCGATTCGAAGGGGATACGAGAGGTTGCATGAGCATGGAAACGAATGGGAACAAGTTTGGGTTTGAAAAGCCCATTGCGATTTACTACGAGCATCCGGACTGGTTCCGGCCGCTATTTCAGCAAATGGATGAGCGCGGCGTGCCGTGGCTGAAGATTGACGCGCGGCACCATAACTACGATGTGGCTTCGCCAGAGCGCGAGTATTCACTGCTCTTCAATCGCATGAGCCCTTCGGCGTGGCAGCGAGGGCTGGGACACGGCATCTTTTATACGCTCAACTACCTGGCCCACCTGGAAGGCAAGGGCGTGCGCGTCGTCAACGGTTACCGGTGCTTCAATCACGAGATTTCGAAAGCGCTGCAACTGACGAACCTGGAAAAACTGGGATTGCCGTATCCGAAGGCGCGGGTGATCAATCATCTGTCACAGGCGGTGGAAGCGGCAGAGGCCATCAAGTACCCGGTCGTGATCAAACCGAACATCGGCGGCAGCGGGGCGGGGATTGAGCGATTCAATTCTCCGCAAGAATTGCGAGAGGCCGTCGAAGCGAACCGCTTGTACTTTGGCATCGATTCCACGGCGCTGGTGCAGGAAGCGTTTACGGCTCGCGACGGGATTATCACGCGCGTCGAAGTTCTTGGCGGGAAATTTTTGTATGCGATCAAGATTCACATCACAGGCGAGAGTTACAACTTGTGTCCCGCGGACATTTGCCAAAACACCCGTGGCGAAGAGTTGACGCGCATCGCGTGTCCCGTTGACGCGCCGAAGAGCGGGATGAAAGTGGAAGGGTACGACCCGCCGCGAAAGGTGATTGAAGACGTGGAACGCATCATGGAGCTTGGCGGCGTCGAAGTTGGCGGAGTCGAGTATGTCATCGATGACCGCACGGGACGGCAGCTTTATTACGATGTGAACGCGCTTTCGAATTTCGTTGCCGACCCGGTACGCGTCGTCGGCTTCAATCCGTATTCGCGGCTCGCTGATTTCTTGATCGCCGAGGCGCGGCGCCACGAAGTGGAACGCGGAGAGCACGTTGCGGCGCGTGGAGGCTCGCGATGAGGTACGGCTACTGGCTTCCCGTCTTCGGCGGGTGGCTGCGCAACGTCGCAGACGAAAAAATGGAGACGAGCTGGGCGTACGTGAAGAAGCTCGCGCAGCGGAGCGAGCAGATTGGCTTCGATCTGACACTGATCGCCGAGCTCAACCTGAACGACATCAAGGGTGTGGAGGCGCCTTCGCTGGACGCGTGGTCCACGGCGGCGGCATTAGCTGCGGTAACGGAGCGCATCGAATTGATGGTGGCGGTACGGCCGACGTTCCATCTGCCGGCGCTGCTGGCCAAGCAGGCCGCGAACATCGACCGGATCAGCAACGGGCGGCTCACGCTGAACGTGGTTTCCTCGTGGTGGGCGGACGAAGCGCGCAAGTATGGTGTGACGTTCGAACAGCACGACGACCGCTACTCGCGCACCGGCGAGTGGCTCGACGTTTTGGATGGCGTGTGGAAGCAGGACCATTTTTCGTATGCGGGAAAGTATTACCGCGTGGAAGACAATGTGCTTGAGCCCAAGCCGGTCGCCAAGCCGCGGCCAACACTGTACGCGGGAGGCGAGTCTCCCGCGGCGAAAGAGCTGATCGCCGAGAAGTGCGACGCTTACTTGATGCACGGCGACCCACCGGAGCGCGTCGGCGAGAAAATCGCGGACTTGCGGGAACGCCGCGCGAAACACAATCTGCCGCCGCTCAAGTTCGGCGTCGCCGGATATGCGATTGTGCGCGAAACGGAAAAGGAAGCTCAGGAAGAAGTCCGACGCATCACCGATGTGCATCAATCGGCCGCTGGCTATGGAAACTACCAGCAATGGCTGGCGGGAACGCAACTGGAGCAGCGCGTTTCGCTGGAAGATTACTCGGTTTCGAATCGAGGACTGCGGTCCGGCCTGGTCGGCACGCCCGAGCAGGTGGCGGAGCATCTGGCCCAATTCGAAGCCGTTGGAGTGGACCTGGTGCTGCTCCAATTCAGCCCGCAGCTCGAGGAGATGGAGCGCTTTGCGGATGCTATCATTCGCTGGGATTCTTCGCTGGCGTCATCGGCTTAGCGGGAGAGCTTGTTGCCTTGCCGCTGCTAGAAGGCAGCGAAGGCCCCGTCACCGACCCGAATCCGCTAGGAAAAATGTGACGATTTGTTTATAATCATGGATTGCGTCTGAAGAGCTGGCCCCGCCTGAGTGGGTCTAAAAGGAAACAGGAACATGAATCCCGTTATTGCAAAACTACATGAAGCGCAATTGCGCAAAGACCTTCCCGAGTTCCGCGCGGGCGATACCGTGCGCGTCAACGTGCGCCTGCAGGAAGGCGAAGGGGAGAAGGTGAAGGAGCGCCTCCAGGCTTTCGAGGGCGTAGTGATTTCCAAGAAGGGCCGGGCATCGAGTGCGACCTTTACGGTGCGCAGGGTCAGTTTTGGCGTGGGCATCGAGCGCATTTTTCCACTACATTCACCAACAATCAGCTCGATAGAAGTGGTTGGTAAGGGAAAGGTTCGCCGGGCGCGGTTGTATTACCTGCGCGATTTGAAGGGCAAGGCCGCCCGCATCAAGCGCGCGGACCGTGAGGAAGTGGCCGCGGTGGCGACCGCCGGAACCGAAGCGAAAGCCTAAGAACAACTTCACGATTCCATTGGCATTTGGAAAAGAGGCCGCACCAATCCGCGGCCTCTTTTTATTTGGCTACGTCACTTGGCTGCAGGGATCCGACAGCCGAACAAAACAGACCCGAGAAATAACTCCGCTAGGGCTGGACGTTAGTGACGCCTTCCGTGCCGGGCTTGGGAAAATGTTTTTCGTACCAGGCGATGCAACGGTCGATGGAATCGATGTTGTGTTTGACTTCACCGAGTCCGTGACCTTCGCGCGGGTAGCGCACGAAAATGGCCTCCGTGCCCACGTCTTTCAAGGCGATGAAAAACTGCTCGGCTTCGGCGATGGGCACATCGTTGTCATTTTCACCGTGCATCAGCATCGTTGGGGTGTGCGCCGCGGCGACGTGCTTCAGGGCTGAGCGCTCCCAAGCGACGTCCATCAAGTTTCCCTGGTGCAGGAACTGGCCGAACTCCATTTCTTCATACTGGTTGTAATAGGTCATGTAGTTGTAGCTGACGAGGTTGGCGATCCCCGCGATGGGCACGGCGGCCTTGAATTCGTTCGTTTGCGTGATGAGCCAGTCGGTGAGCTGGCCGCCGTAGCTCACGCCTTCGATGCCCAGGCGCTCGCGATCGATCCACAGGTAGCGGCGAACCGCCGCGCTCACCCCGTACAAAACGTCTTGTCCTTCGTTTCCGTCCTGATCGCCGAAGACGGCGTCGGCGAATTTCTGTCCATAGCCGGTGGAGCCGCGATAATTGACGTTCAGAGTGGCCCATCCGCGAGCCGCGTAAACCTGATTCTTGAAGTTGAACGCCGGACCATTTTGGCCGTGCGGCCCGCCGTGAATATTGACGATGAGAGGATGTTTGGACGTGGCGGTCATTCCCAGCGGCTTGGTGAGAAAGGCTTCGATTTCAAACTTGTTGTCGTTGCTGATAAAAGTGAAGGACTCGACTTCAGATATTTGTTTTCCTGCGAAAAGTTGCGCATTCAAGTCCGTCAGCTTGCGCGGCGCGCCGTTGCCCGTTTTCAGGTAGAGTTCCGCCGCGTCTCGTGGCGAAGCGAAACCGTAGGCCACTGTGCCGTCTTTTCCGACCGACCAGCCGCCCACGCCTCCGGTGTCTTTCACTACGAATTCTGGTTTGCCGCCCGAAATCGGCAAGCGCACGAGGCGGTTGCTGCCGCGCTCCTGAAGAGTGAAGTAGACGGCGTTTCCATCCGGCGCCCAGCGCGGCGCACCCTGGCGGTTATCCAGAACGGCGCCAATTTCGCGGCTCTCGCTGCCGTCGGCGTTCATCACCCAAACGTGCGTATCTTCCATGGTCGTTTCGCGGTCGGTCAAGCCTCGGCGGGTGCCGCGAAAGACAATACGCTTGCCGTCCGGCGACCACAGCGGCTCATATTCGTTGTATTCCGTGGCGGTCAAGCGGCGAACGCTGTTGTCCGAGACCTTCAAGGCGAAAATATCGTAATTGAAAAACTCGTCCTGATTCGTTTCACGATTCGAAACGAAAAGAATTTCCTTGCCGTCGGGCGACCAGTCAATCGAATGCTCGTCGAAATTGCCTTGCGTCAACTGGCGCACCTGCTTCGTGGCCAAGTCCACCGCAAAAATGTGCAGCCGCTGGTTGTCGTTGAAGCGAGTCATTCCTTCGCCGGCGTCAGGTTTGTAGAGATAGCGCGTGATGACCATGGGATCGCCGGCGGCCTCTGCTGCTTCCGGGCCGGGAGTCGATGAGACGAATGCGAGCTGCCTGCCATCGGGCGACCAGGTTACCTCGTTACCCGCGCCAGGCAGCGGGCTGTTGGTGCCGCTCGGTGAAGCGAGAAGGGTGACTTCGGAGCCGTCCGGCCGCGCTATGAACAATCCGCCCTTTTCGCCCTGATGTCCGTGAAACGCGAACCATTTGCCATCAGGCGACCACACGGGACCCCCGCTGGAATCTTTTTCGCCGCCCACGGGGACGGATTTTTGCATAGCGATATCCATGATCCACAGTTGGCCGTAGGGGCGGCCGGGCCGATCACGCAAGATTACGGAGTAGACGATACGCCGGCCGTCGGGCGACAGCTCGACACTGCCAACGGAGCGCAAGCGGGAAAGGTCGCTGCTGTTTAGTCCTTGTGCCTTGCCCGAAGGAGCACCACAGAACAGAGTGGCGGCACATAACGCCGATAGAATCGCGGCAAAGAAAACCGACTTTCGGTGAAGGCGCATGAAGTTCTCCCTGATTTGTATGTTGACGGTGAATTGGCCGCGCCATCATAGGTCGTGGCCCTGGCCATGGTCAACGAGCCGTATTTGGATTGGGCGCTCCTATCGAAGCAATGAGCAACTTCAGGCGCCCGGGACATACGTGTTTCTAAATCGTCCCAGCCATCCATCCGACGCGTGGATTGCCGTCCAACCGAACCGCCGAGCCGCGTCCACGTTCACGCTGCGGTCGTCAACGAAAACGATCTCGCGCGAGCCCATGATTTCTGTAGCACGACGAAAGAACTCGGCGGAAGGCTTGGCCAACCCAATGTCGGACGAGCAACAGACCAGGAGCTGCGACAGCGAAGGAGAGTTCTCCATCAGCAAGTTGAGCAAGCGCCTGCAGAAATTCGTGGCTAACCCAACGGAATGCCCGTTAGCCAAGAGCGTCTCTACCGTGTCAAGGACTCCACCATCTACCGGATGCATCGCGCTCCACTCTTGCTCAAAGGCATCCTGCTCGATGCCAAGCGCGGCGCAAAGCTCGCTCAAGGAGGTCGCGCCAAGATCCAGGGATGGCTGTAACTCCGTGTACTTCGCGTGAGCGTCGTCCGGATCGATGTCATGCCTTTGGGCCAGTTGCCGAAAGACATGGAGGGAGTTGTCCGGCGCGAAATGGTCTGGTATGAGGACGCCGCCGACGTCGAAGTAGAACGAAGCCATGCTCAAGCCTGACAAGGCGGGGAAACGCGTGACTCACCGCGGCTTTCATTATAGACGCGGACGCAGTGCGAGCCAGTTCTTTGTGGCAAGCGTATGCCGCCACACCCCCGAGAAGGCCCGTCAATTGGAATGCGGTCGCCAGGCGATTTAGAGGCGCTCAAATGCGAGAAGAAATCTGGAAACATTTTGACGCTGTGTGCGTCTAACAAGAGGCTGTTCCTGTTGACATTCAACAGGAAGGAGCTTATGCTCCGCTTGTTTATCTACAGGAGAAGACATGGCCCCACCGCGCGGGGAAGTTCTGCAAGGCACGCTGGACCTGATCGTTCTGCAAACCCTTCATGCCATGGGCCCGCTGCACGGCTACGGCATCGCCCAGCGCGTCCAGCAGGTTTCCGAGGATCTGCTCAAGTTGAACCAGGGCACGCTCTATCCGGCCTTGTTGCGCCTCGAGCAGCGCGGCTGGATTTCTTCCAAATGGGGCGCTTCCGAAAATAACCGCAAGGCGAAGTATTACTCGCTCACGCGCGCCGGGCGCAAGCAGTTGCTTGCGGAGACCGAGAGTTGGGAACGCATGACCACGCTGATGGCTCGACTTCTCGGCGGAACGGAAGGAGCCTGACATGGAGTGGCTTCGCATTTTGGGCGCGCGTTTGCGTGGCCTGTTCCGCAGCCGGCAACTGGACGGCGACCTCGAAGACGAGCTTGATGCCCACCTGGAGATGCTCACGGCGGAAAACATTCGCCGCGGCATGAAACCCGCGGAAGCGCGCTATGCCGCGCGACGCGAATTCGGCGGCGTCGAACAAACCAAGGAGGACCACAAGCAAGTACGCGGCTTACCATTGATCGAGAATCTCTCGCGTGATTTCCGCCTCGGCATTCGCATGTTGGGGAGGAGCCCAGGGTTCACAGCCGTCGCCGTCATCACTCTTGCGCTGGGCATCGGCGCCAATACCGCAGTCTTCAGCTTGGTGAACGCCGCGCTGATCCGCAAGCTCCCCTACCGCGAGCCGCAACAGTTATTGCTGTTGACGGAGACTCTGCCGCAACTCGGGGGCAATGAGGAAGTCGGCGTGGCTGCGGGGGAGTATCTGGATTATCGGGATCAAAACCAGTCTTTCTCTCAAGTCGCCGCTTACGAAACTGCGGGATTCAACTTGACGGGTGAAGGGACTCCTCTGCGGGTGCAAGCCGCGCGCATCTCGGCTTCGGCATTTTCGTTGCTAGGGGTGAGCGCACAACTGGGCCGCACCTTTATCGACGAGGAGGACCGCGCTGGCGCACCCGGTGTAGCCGTGATTTCTGACGCGCTCTGGCGCAATCACTACAGCGCCAGCCGGGATGTGGCGGGGAAGACGGTTCGCCTGGACGAGAAACCCTTCACCATCATCGGCGTCATGCCGCCCGGCTTCCTGTTCCCGTTCGATGGAGCGCCTCTTTCGGAGCGCGCGGATTTGTGGGTACCCATCGCATTTTCCGCAAACCGTTTCGCGGACCGCGTTCGCGAGTTTGGAGTTGGATTCATCGGGCGCCTTAAACCCGGTGTCACGCCCGAGCAGGCACAACAAGATATTTTGCGCGTGGCGGACAATTTCATGAGAGAGCACCCGGAGAGCTACTCCGGCACAATCCACGTCACGCCGAGAACCTATCCGTTTGTCGCTCATGCAGCCACGAAAATCAAACCGCTGGTTTTGTTGCTGGAAGCGGCTGTTCTTTGTGTCCTGCTGATTGCCTGTGCCAACGTCGCGAATTTGCTGATGGCCAAGGCCCGGTCACGCCGCCGTGAAATGGCCGTGCGCAGCGCGGTGGGTGCAGCGCGCGGGCGCTTATTGTCGCAATGCCTTGTGGAAAGTTCCCTCTTATCGCTCCTCGGGGCAGGCGCGGGATCGGCGCTGGCGGTTCCGATGATCTCCGTGGCGCGGCAGTTTGGCCCGGCCAGTCTGCCACAGCTCCAGGACGTCACTTTGGACCCCGTCGCGCTGGCCTTCACGCTGGGTTTATCCGTTATTACGACATTGTCTTTCGGTCTCATTCCCGCGCTACAGCTGTCCCGGGTCTCGCCTCAAGTGGCAATGAAAGATACCGCCCAGATAGGCAGCAGCCGGGCCACCAGGCGATTGCAAGACGCCTTGGTTATCCTCGAAATCGGCGCTGCTCTGGCGCTGCTGATCGGTGGGAGCCTGCTCCTGCAGAGCTTTGTGCATCTTCTGAATGTGCCCACGGGCTTTCGCCCGCAGAATACCGTGGTCGTGCGAACATTTTTTGATTGGTCGCGGTACCCGGACCCGTCGAAGCGCGAGGTCGTGCAGAAGGAGTTGCTGAACCGCCTGCGCGTACTACCAGGTGTCCGTCTGGCAGCTGAGGCTTCCCACCTGCCGCTCAGCGAAGCCCGGCAGATCGGATTCCACATCGAAGGTGCGCCTCCTGACGAATTCCACTGGGCGCACAATTCGCTGGTGAGCCCGGGCTATTTCCAGGCCATGGGCATTTCGATTTTGCGTGGCCGGGACTTCACTGAGCAGGACGATCGCAAGTCTCCCAACGCGGCCCTGATCAGTGAGACTCTTGCGCAACACTATTTTCCCAACCAGGATGCCATCGGCAAGCGCTATAACTGGGGAGGCCGCGCGGACTTTACCATCATCGGCGTGGCCGCCGATGTGCGCGTTACCGCGCTCGATGCCGATCCCCCACCGATGATTTACAACTCCATGTTCCAGGTGGAAAGCGGCGCCAGCAGCCGAACCGCTTTTGTGCTCAAGCTGAATTCTCCCGACGAATCCGTCCAACAAGGCATCTTCCAGTCGGTGCAGCAGCAGATCTGGTCTCTCGACAAGGACTTGCCGATTTATGGCGTATCCACAATGCAGTCGCTAATGGAAGATTCCGTGTCGCAGCGGCGATTCGCCATGCTGCTGATCGGCGGTTTTGGGGTGCTCGCGCTGCTGTTGGCGGTTATCGGATTATTCGGAGTTGTGTCTTACGTCGTGGTTCTCAGGCAGCAGGAACTGGCCCTTCGCGTGGCTCTCGGCGCGGGCCGGGCCAACCTGGGGTGGATGGTGCTGAAACAGGGAGGCCTGCTTGGCGTTGCCGGCTGCGTATTTGGCCTGTTCGTTTTCATAGTGGGTTCGCCGCTCTTGTCGAGCAGTCTTTACCAAACCAGCGGCCATGACGTGCCAACGCTGTTCCTGGTGCCCCTGATTCTTTTTCTGGCAACACTTTGTGCTTCGTACTGGCCGGCAAGGCGGGCGATGCGCGTCGACCCCATGGCCTTGTTGCGTTACGAATAATTCACCGCGCGAAACGGCTTGCGGAGGATGGTATGGAAAATTGGCGCGTAGCAATCCATCGCATTCGCGGATTCTTCGGGAGGCAAAGCCCTGACGCGGAACTGGACGCGGAGTTTCGCGCGCACCTCGAGCTGTTGGCGGAAGAAAATATTCGCAAAGGCATGACGCCCGAAGAGGCGCGCCATGCCGCCCGCCGCGAATTCGGCGGCGTCGAACAAGCCAAAGAGCTCTATCGCGACCAGCGCAGCGTCCAGTTTCTCGACGCGCTACTCCAGGACTTGCGATTTTCTCTCCGAGGGCTGCGCAACCATCCCGCATTTGCGCTCGTCGCGATCCTCACTCTTGCCCTAGGGATCGGGTCAACCACGGCGGTCTTCAGCGTGGTGGACCGCATTCTTTTCCGCAGCCTTCCGTATCCTCAAGACGATCGACTGGTCAGCTTTGGGGACAAAGCGCCTTTCGAAACGATTGAGTTCGTGCTCGGCCCGGACTACGTCGACTGGAAGAAAGCGCAGACTCCGTTCGAGTCCGTGACTTCCCTCGTTCCTGGCGGGACCGATTGCGATCTCACCGAACAAAACCCCGTCCGCTTGAAGTGCGCCCTCGTCGAATCGACATTTTTGCCAACGTTCGGCATACAGCCTTTCCTCGGCCGGAATTTCACGAACGACGAAGACCGTCCGAACGCGCCCCGCGTCGCGCTGCTTTCCTACGGATTGTGGCGTTCGCGCTTCGCCAGTGATCGCGGTCTTCCTGGGCGCGCGATTTCACTTGATGGGAAGCCAACTACGGTTGTCGGCATTCTCCCCGAACAGTTCGAAATGCCAAACCTCGGCCACGACGACATTCTTGTTCCGGCGGCTCTCGATGGTTCCACCGATCGCGGGCCCAACGCCCGTCAAATTATTTTGCGAGCCTTCGCGCGACTCAAACCGGGCATAACCATCAAACAAGCAGCGGCTGCGATGGAGCCGCTCTTCCAGCAATCCCTTAATTACGTTCCCCCGCAGTTTCGTCACGAGGTCTCGTTCCGCGTGCGCTCGCTCCGCGATCGCCAGATACAGGACGCCCGCGTCGCCTCGTGGGTCCTTCTGGGCGCGGTTCTGGCCGTGCTGCTCGTGGCTTGCACCAACGTCGCGAATCTGCTCCTCGCGCGCGCAACCAGCCGCACGCGAGAGCTGGCCGTCCGCACCGCCCTTGGCGCTACACGCGGACGCCTGATTCGCCAAGCACTCACAGAAAGCTTGCTCCTGGGAATTTTGGGTGGGCTTGCCGGTTGCTGGTTCGCCCAGCTCTTGCTTCGTCTCTTTGTCTCCATTGCTCCCGAGGGTATTCCGCGGCTGGAACAGGCCTCCGTCGACGTTCGCGTGTTGCTCTTTGCGCTAGGTGTATCGCTCTTATCAGGCATTCTGTTCGGACTAGCTTCTGCGCTGCGCCGTCCCGCCCCCGAATTGCTTACCGGCAAAGAAACCCATGCCACGTCCCGCGGCATGCTTCGGCAACTACTGGTAACTGTTCAGATTGCCCTCTCGCTGATTCTTCTCGCGGGTGCTGGACTGCTCCTGCGCAGTCTCTGGAAACTCGAAACCGTTACGCTTGGCATGGACGCGAAAAGCATCATCACCGCAGGGATCGATCTCGCCGACTATCGTTATCCCGACTCCGCGAAGCAACTGGCCTTCTTCAATCAGCTCGAGACGCGGCTGAAACAAATGCCGGGTGTCACCTCGCTGGCCTTGAGCGACACGCTGCCGCCTTCCGGCGGCATGGAGGCTACGTTTCTATCCTCCCTCGAAATTCCGGGGCACCCGAAATTCAGCGCGGGCACCGGTGGAATGATCGGTTACCGATACGTCACCCCCGGCTATTTTCCTGCGCTGAGCATCCCCATCCTGCGTGGCCGAGCTTTTCGTGAAGAGGATCGCGCGCCCGCGGAAAGGCCGGTGATCCTTAGCGAGGCGCTGGCGAAAAAACTTTTTCCGAATGAAGAAGATCCGCTTGGCAAGTCTTTTCGCTTTGGTTCACAAAACGAATGGCGCACCATCGTTGGCATTGCGGGCGATGTAAAGAACAACGGGCTGGCCGCGCCTGCCGACCCCGAGTTTTACATTCCCTGGAAAAATGAGCCCACGGGATACTTCCGCTCCGGGCATTTGATCGTGCAGAGCGCGATCAATCAGGAGGCCATTGCCAAGTGGATTCGTTCGGAAACCGCGGCTGTCGATCCGACCGTTCCCGTGACCATTGAGGGCATGAGGGCGCGAGTCGGAAAGCTGGCGGAGAGGCCTCGATTCACGGCGGTCCTGCTGACTTTGTTCGCGGGCATGGGCGTGTTTCTTGCAGGAATCGGTATCTACGGGGTTGTCGGATTCCTGGTGGCGCAACAAACTCGAGAAATCGGCATTCGCATCGCACTGGGCGCCACTCCCGGTGGTGTTCTGGCAATGGTTCTTTCGAACGTGCTGCGCTGGACGGTCACTGGGGCGGCGGTTGGCTTTCTGGGAGCCTGGTTCTCCTCACGTCTCCTGGAGTCTCTTCTTTTTGATGTTCGCGCGCACGATCCCTTGCTTCTCGGTGCGGCGCTGTTTGTCCTGATTGTCGTGGCATTCTTTGCCGCTTCGATCCCAGCGCGCCGGGCAATGCGCGTCGACCCCATGGTCGCCCTTCGCTATGAGTAAGACCGAACGGAAACTCTAGTTTTCTCTGTTGCCCTTGCTGGTCGCATGGCGTGCTAGAATCACGCCGAGTCGACACCGACACAAAACCGGGGTCGCACCAAACGAATGAGCCGACTCTGCTCCTCCCGTTTTGAGCGAGCGGCGCGCAAACTGGGCTGGATGCGCATCGCTGGCATCGATGAAGCCGGACGCGGCGCGCTCTTCGGTCCGGTCGTTGCCGCTGCGGTGATTCTCAATCCCAAGCGGCGCATTGTTGGCCTGGACGATTCGAAAAAACTCACTTGCGAACGCCGCGCTGAGCTTGCCCCGCGCATCCGCGAACACGCTCTTGCCTGGGCTGTCGCCGAAGTGGACGCCCAGCGCATCGACGCTTGGAACATTTACCAGGCCTCGCGCCAGGCGATGATCGCAGCGTTGCAGCAACTGACAATACCGCCCGATTATTTGCTGATTGACGCCATGCAACTCGATGTCCTGATCGAGCAGAAGTCATTAATTAAGGGCGACGCCCGCAGCATCTCCATCGCAGCCGCGTCCATCCTCGCCAAAACCCATCGCGATTCGCGGATGCAGGAGTGGGACGCCATCTATCCGCAATATGGCTTGGCCCGACACAAAGGGTACGGCACACCCGATCACCTCGAAGCCTTACGTCAACATGGCCCGACACCACTTCACCGCCAGTCCTTCGCGCCGGTGCGCAATTCCGCCTGCTGGGCCGCCGGCGCCACCCAAGCATTTCTTCCTATGTCGTGATGCCTTCATTTCTTGCCCTGCGGTGACCCTTCCATTCGTCTCACCGCGCCGCAAGGAATTCGGTGCAGGACCAAGGGGAGATTAGGGCGTGTTCAAATTGAAGAATGACTCGCAAACTAGTTTGTATTGCAAGCCAAATTCTCATATCTTTCTTGGAAGTACTCAAAGTTAGGAACTTACACTCCGCGAAAATGCCGCGCTCCAAGGCCCCAAACCTACCCGAGCGCGCCCGCTTCGCCCAGAAGCTTCTTCATTCCCGCCCAGCTCTGCCGCGAAGATTCTTCCGGTGAGCCCCCTCCTCTCCAATGCGTTTCCAGGCTCATGGTTCCGGAGTATCCGGCCTGCGCCAGCGCGCGGAATTGCCCGACGAAATCAATGATGCCCCGGCCCATGGCCGCCCATTCGAACGTGCCGTCCGCTTTGCGCACCACATCTTTGCAATGCACGTGCCCGATGCGATCCTTGAGGATTTTCGCGAACCCGTCCGGAAAAGCAATCTCGCCGCGATAAGCCGCGTTCCCTGGATCCCAGTTGAGCATCAGGTTCGACGATGTCACCGCCTTTAGGGTGCGCGCAGCTTCCGCGCCGGTCGCGGTGTTGCAGGCAATTTCGTTTTCGAGAAGAAGAGTGATCTTCTTCGAGGCCGCTTGAGCGGCAGTGTCGCGAAGTTTGCCGTCAATGGCTTCGCGAAAAGGCTTCGGATCGTCCAGCCTCCAGAAATCGAAGAAGCGGACGCGGTCCGTGCCCAGCGCTTTGGCGATCGCGATGGAGCGCTCCAGCACTTCTCCTTGCTGCGCAAAACTATAGTCCACGCCAAATTCGGCCGCCTTGGGGCTGTATTTCGAAAGTGGCGCTCCAGGCCAATCCGTTTTGAAGAGCGGGCTGGCAATGTCGGTTACCTGAAGACCGAATTTTTCCAGCAGCCGCCGCACTTCGGCCGTTTCCTTTTCATCGAGGTTTATGACGTTTTTGTTCCACATGGTTCGTAGCTCGACGTAACCAAGCCCGAACTCCTTGGAAGCAATTTCCAGGGCGTGGCCGAAGTCCTGGGCGATCTCATCGGTGATGATCGAAAGCTTGAAGCGGCCGCTCATCGGCGGTAAAGGTGCGGCGCCGGACCGAGAGCCCCTAAGAATAGAGGCCGCCACTGCTCCACCAAGGGCCGCGAGAAAATGGCGGCGCGATGCGAACGCCGGCATGGGTTGTTCCCTCCTTGCCCCTATCAGGACAATTCTGAAATGGTATCATTTTCCATTCCGCGAGCGGCCTGCCGGTGAGCCACAAACCAAGCCGTCCGAAGGAAAAAGCTCCGTTACTTATTCGCCTTGCATTCGCCAACGAACGTCCTGGAACGCACGGGGGATAACTGCCTGCTCACAAGGGATTCTGCGTACGTTGACTTGCCTTTTTCCCGCCTGCTAGCGTAACGAGGTAGCGTTGCGGGCCGTTCCGCTAGCGCCGCAATTCGAGGAGAACGTGTAGGGCAGACTCCCAGGGAGATTTGTCTCTGTTCGCGCATGGCCTATAACAAGAGCAAGTACGTTGAAAGCGCACAAAAGCTGCTGAACCAGGGCAAAGTCGCCCAAGCCATTGCCGAATACCAGAACATTCTGAAGTACGAGCCTCGCGATCAGGTCACCTTGATGACCATCGGCGAGCTGTATATCCGCCAGGGCGAGACCTTCCAGGCCATCGACTACTTCGAGCGCCTGGCCCAAATTTTTGTCGGCGATGGATTTCTGACCAAGGCCATCGCGGTCTACAAGCGCATCGCCAAGCTGGCCCCGGAAGAAATCCGCCCGCTCGAAAAGCTCGCCGACCTCTACGTCCAGCAGGGCGTGATGAGCGAGGCCCGGCCCCTTTTTCTGCAACTGGCGGAAATTCACCTGAAGAACAATCGCCAGCCGGAAGCCGTAAGCTTATTGAAAAAGCTTCTCCAGGCAGAGCCCGATAATCTCCGCATCCAGATCCGTCTGGCCGATTTGTATCAGGCCATGGGCCAGACGCGGGATGCAATCGAGGCTTATGTGTCCGCTTCGCAGCGTGCTCTGGCCCGCGGCGACCATGGAGAAAGTGAAAAACTCGCGGACAAGGCGCTGAAACTCGAGCCCGGCAACCAGGCCGCAGTCATCGTCAAAGCGCGGTCGCATTCTTCGCAGGGCAATGTCAGCAAGGCCGCCCAGCTCCTGGAACAGGCCACCGATCTCGAGAAGGGCGGCGAGCAGACCGAACTCCTCCTCGATCTTTATCTCAAGAATTCCGACTGGGACCAGGCTTCGGAGCTCGCGCATCGCGTATTTGAAGCCGACGAGAAAAATTTCGGGCCCATGCAAAAGGTTGTCGAATCACTCCTACAATCTGGGAATGGCGAAAAAGCCATGGAAATCCTGAAGAAGTCTCGGCTGCCCATGATCGATGCTGGGGAGCATGAGGTTGTCGGGAAATTGCTCAATGAGCTGGCGGCCGGCATGCCCAACAGCATCGAGCCGCGCGAATGGCTCGTGGAGTTATACGGCCGGACCAGTGACCCCTTCCGCCTGGCGGATGCGCTGGCGCATTTGGGCGACGCCCTGGCTGCCGATCACCAGTGGGAACGCGCGAAGAAAACCTTCGAGCAACTCCTCGAGCGCGAACCGGAGAGTGAGTCGACGAAGCGCAAACTCAATGGCGTGCTCCGCAAGATGGGACTCCTGGCTCCCGGAGTACCAGAGGAGCTTATCGAGGAGAACCTGCGGGCGGATATTCCGAAGCCGCCCGCCCCCAAGCTGGCTCTCCAGGAAGAGGATTCCTTTTCCGAAGTACCGGCTAAGCCCGCCGTCACGTCCAGCGAGCCTGCGCTCGACGAAGATACACAAAAATTCATCGCCCAGTCGCTCACCGATGTCGACCTGTTTGCCAGCTACGGCCTCACACAGAAAGCGATCGGGTTGCTTGAGGCCATCCTCCGCCGCGCGCCCCGCCACACGCCGACTCTCGAAAAACTGCTCGACTTTGTCCTGGGCGCTGGCGATGACCGGCGCACCGCCGAACTCGCCGCGCACCTGGAACAGATTCACAGCGAAACGGGCGACCAGCGCAGTTCCGAACGCTTCGGGGAATTGCGCCGCCGCTTCCAGCGCGCGGCTGGTTTGTCGGACGCAGAGTTGGCGAGAGCAGTGCCCCCGGCAAAACCGTCTGCCCCGGAGGCAGCTGAAGCGGAGCCGGCGAACGGTTCGATTCCGGAAATCGCCGCGGAGCCGGCTCCCGTGCCCGCCCCGGCCGCTCCCGTTTCGAAAGCGCGTGCCCCCGAGCCAGAAGAGGTGAGCGTTGCCCCGGCGGAAGCCGAAGTGCAGGAAGTCGATTTGTCGGACGAATGGGCAACCCTCCTCGAAGAGACACGTCCCGGTGAGGCGACCGCAGGAGCGCCCGCCCCAGTGCCAGCCAAGCCCGCGGCCGGAGCCAAGCATCGCGCGAAACCCGGGGACGTGGAAGAATTTCAAATTGGCGATGAACCACCGATCGCTCAGCCAAGCGATGTGCCAGCGGCAGCCAACGCCGCTCCCGCGATTCCGCTCGAGCCGGAACCCATCAGCGAAAAAGCCGGAAAGAAGCCCCCAGCGGCCAAGCCTAAAGAAGTACCAGCGGCCAAGGCTCCGCAGAAACCTCCCCAGACCAGCGAGCCAGAATTCGAGCTGGAACAAGAGTATGAACTTGTGCTCGAAGCGGAGCCTCTCGTCCCGGCCTACGACCAGCGGCCGCCCGAGACTCCCATCGCTCCACCCAAGCCGGAGCTGGCCGCGAAAAACCCCGCGCCAGCGCCGCCTGCGGGCAGTGGATTTGCCTCCGACCAATTCCTGGCGGATCTTGCCAACGAAATCGATCAGCTCGGCATTGGCGGCCTTGCCCCGGAATTTTCGGGAACCATGCCCGATGCCAAGCCGCTACCTGTCGCGAAACCCCCGGCGGCGCCCGTGCACTCCGGCGAGTCCGGCCCGCTCAAGGAAGTCTTCGACGAATTTCGCGCCGAGCTGGGTGAGATGGGCGTAGAGGACGAAGACCTCGAGACGCACTACAACCTGGGCATCGCGTTCCGTGAAATGGGGCTTCTCGAGGAGGCCATCAGCGAGTTTCAGAAAGTCGCTAAAGCCAGCGACCGCGGCCGCGCCTTCCGCTATACCATGCAGTGTTGCACGCTTCTCGGCCTGGCGTTCATGGAGAAGGGCCAGCCGGCCATCGCCGCTATTTGGTATGAGCGCGCCTTGCAGACCCCCGGCAATGATCCGGAAAGCGTGCTCGCCTTGCGGTATGATTTGGGCGTAGCTCAGGAATCGGCGGGCGAGCCTGTAGCGGCGCTGAAGAGTTTCTCCCAGGTCTACGCGATGAACATCGACTATCGTGACGTGGCCGAACGTATCGCTTCCCTGCAGAAGCCCATCCGTCGATCCTGAACCTTCCCGACAGGACGGGATTCCGCTCATCCATGAATCGGATCTATCGCGCACTGCTGGTCGTTCTAGCGTTCGAAATGGGCGCGCTGCTCCTTTATCTGCCGTGGTCCGGCTATTGGGAGCAGAATTTTTTTCTCAGCCACTATCCTTCGCTCATGCCCATCGTGCTTCACCCCTCTTTTCGCGGCGCGGTGAGCGGCGTGGGCGTTTTGGACATCCTTCTGGCAATCGGCTGGATCGGTTCGCGTCCGGGGCCTGACCGTGTCCCGCCTCAATAATTCCTCTCGTGCCGCGCTCCTCTGCTACGTCACAGACCGGCGCAGCCTACGCGCAGGCGAATCACGCGAAGCACAGCATACTCTCTTGCTGAAGATCGGGGCTGCTGCCGCTGCCGGCGTCGACTGGATTCAAATTCGGGAGAAAGATCTTTCGGCAAGAGACTGCGGATTGCTCACGCGCGAAGCTCTCCGCGGGCTCGCGAACTCACAGGCAAGCCACGCCGCTTCCGTGCGCATCCTGGTCAATGATCGGGTGGACATCGCGCTCTCGGAACACGCCGCCGGCGTTCACCTCGGTGAGAACAGTCTTCCATTGCCAGAAGCAAGGCGGCTTGCCGGCGCACAAGTCCAAAACCGGGATTTCCTGATTGGAGTTTCCTGTCACTCTCTGGAAGCAGCGAAAACCGCCGCGAGCGGCGGGGCGGATTACCTGTTTTTTGGCCCCGTTTTTGCTACGCCTTCCAAGGCGGCCCACGGCCCGCCACAGGGCCTTGCATTGCTCGCCCAAGTCTGCCGCGCGGTCTCGATCCCGGTCCTTGCTATCGGCGGGATTACCGTGGCAAACGCCTCCGCTTGTCTCGCTGCCGGCGCGTCGGGGATTGCCGCCATTCGCCTTTTCCAGGACGCGCCGGACATGGTCGCGCTTGTCCAGTCCCTGCGAAAACTGGCGCTATGATCAACGCTCCATCAGCCGCCGCAGAAGCCGTATCTGCCCCCCATGATAGATATCATGAAACGACACGCCGTAAATCTGGCGCACTACTTTTGCGCCCCGCGGCGTGCGTAAGACTTTGAATACCGCCTCGCGTAAGGCCCGATGCTCCTTCTCGAGTAGCTTCCTATCCGCGCTCCATGCTGCTTCATTTAGCTTGCCCGCTTCCGGCCGCGTAAAGAAATTGCTACCCTTCAACGCGAACGAGCCGCGCTTCCCGCCTTCGATTCTTCGCCGCACCGCATACTTCCAGTACGCCGCATGCAGCATCACTTCCCAGATGTTGTGTCGGCCCACTCTGGGGCGCCATGCAGCTTGTTTGGCGGTTACTCCCTTGATGGATTGTTTGAGGTTCGGTCCATGCCAGGTCTTTTTCTCGTAGGCTTCATCCAGCAGCGCGAGCACCAACTTTGCGGAATCCACGGGGCCTCCTCATGCGGCGTCGACGGAAAAACTATCTCGCAGAGGATGGCGCGCCTGGTTTACTGTGTCAACGTCCGGCTCTCTTGCTGCTCAAAATTTGAATCGTCTCGGGCAGGTGCGCAGAAGGCCGAGAAAACTAGCCGTCGTTCACAGATGACAATGGTTTGCAAAGAATATAGGACTAAGTTAGTCTTATTTATCTATTGCAACTTACTTGCAAGGAGATTTCGTGACCTCGTTCCTTCGGCTCGTTTTGCTTGGCTTTTTCCTTGTTTTTGTGTTCTCCGCTTTCTGCACCCCGCCTGCCCTCGCTCAGGAAAACCCTTACATCGTCGCTTACGATCACTATCTCGAAGAACCCGGCAACCTGGAGATCGAGTATTTTTCCACTTTGGGCACCCAGCGAGGCGGCCACAACTTCCATGCCTTCTGGGCCGAGTTCGAATACGGCGCAACCGCTTGGTGGACCACGGAGTTCTATCTGGACGGCCAGACCACGTTCAACGACAGCACCGTGTTCACGGGTTTCCGCTGGGAGAATCGCGTGCGGCTTCTGCAGCGCGAACACTTCATCAATCCCGTCTTCTATGTCGAATATGAAAACAAGAGTGGCGCGGACAAGGTCCTAAAAGAGGTGGAAGGCCACGACGTGGAATCGGACTTCCTCGTTTCGAACGCGCAGGCCCGCAAGGACCACATCCATGAAATCGAGCTGAAGCTCATCCTGTCCAGCACCTTCAAAGGCTGGAACTTCACGGAAAACACGCTCGCTGCCAAGAATCTTTCGAATTCGCCGTGGGAATTCGGCTACGCTCTTGGCGCCAGCCGTCCCTTGGCTTTGAAGGCTGCAGCGAAACGCTGCACCCTCTGTCCGCAAAACTTCGTGGCCGGGGTCGAGATGTATGGCGGCCTGGGTGACTGGCACAGTTTTGGCCTTCACGGTACTTCGCACTACCTGGCGCCCGCTCTCGCCTGGAATTTACGATCAGGCTGGACCTTGCGGATTTCGCCCGGCTTTGGTTTGAACGACAACAGCCATCCATTTCTCATGCGCTGGGGTGTCTCGCGCGAAATCACCGGCTTCGGTTCGATGGTCAGCCGGCTTCTTGGAGGGCGCAAGTGAAAGCCGTTGCCGCGGCACTTGCCACTTGTACTTTATTTCTGGCGGTGTCCGTCGTCCTCGCGCAAAGCCCGAGTTCCGGCAAAGCTCCCGCTGCGGCAGCGCAAGAATACGATCCGGCCATCTACGCGGAATTGCAAAAGGCCCCCGAAAAGGCGCGACTCCGCGCAAATCCGCTACGTAACGATCCACACGCCGCTGCTGCCGGAGCCATTCTCTTCGAACAGCACTGCGCGGAATGTCATGGCGACGCCGCGCGAGGCGGCAAGAAAGGGCCAAACCTCCGTGCCGCCGAAGTTCAAGCCGCCACGCCAGGGGCAATTTTTTGGATTTTGACGAACGGTGTCGTTCGAAAAGGAATGCCGGTTTGGTCCAAGCTTCCGGAACCCCAGCGCTGGCAGTTGGTGCGCTACATCAAATCGCTCGGCGAGCCTGCTCCAGCGGAGGGATCTCCCGCTCCGAAACCTTGACGCAAGAATCCTAGTTCGCAGCCTTGGCGGCATCGTTGAGAATCATCGCCAGGCGCACGCCTGCTTCCGCGAGGCTCGTTTCGGCGGCCTTCGCTGCGTTGCTTTGATAAACCTCGCCGACAGCAAGATGTTTCTCGAACATGCGCTTTCCAATGTGATTGTTTTCGGCGCAGCTTTTCAATTTCAGGTCCGCTTCGATGCCGATTCTTTCCGGTAAAGCATCGTAAACCGCGGTTTCCGCTCGTTCGTGGCTCTCCCAGGCCCAGTGGTCCACGTGGATGCCGGCGGCTTCCCAGGCAGCGCTCTCCGCGCGGAACTTTTCGTCCAATTCGTCGGCGTACCGCAGCGGATTGGAGATTTCCATGTTGCGTTCCACGATCTCCGTGTCCCAGATCTGATGAAGATTGGGCGAATAATCCTCACGCTCGGGATGCAGGGCGTTGGGGAGCGGATCATGATGAAAATATTTCACCGCCACACAGTTTCCGCCGTTGTCGGCATTGTTGGCGGCATGCAACGGCTGATGCAGGTCGCCCACAAAATGGATGAGGTAGCGGATCGCTTCGGCGCGCTTCACGGGATCGGCGGATTTGTCCTTCAGGATGGCGCGCTGCTCTTCGATGGCGCGCGTCACGCATCCTTCCGTGCCGCAGTATTCGTCCAGCTCCCCTTTGTGCTTCCCACGCGGAATATCGATGTAATGCCAGGGGCCATTTTTGCGCTCGCTGCGCACGTCATCCGGCCAGGTAGAAGCATCCACCATCAGGTCGGTCGTGGCATTGCCGCACCAGCGCTTCAGCTTCGGATCGATCGCGTTGTCGCCAAGAAGCTTCTGAACCATTTGCCGGGCTTCCGGCGTCATGTGCTTCTCCGCAATGGCGGCCACCGTCTGGTGACCTTTACAACCCCAGGCCTGCGTTCCAGGAGCACCTAGCCCTAGTGCAAAGACAACTGCAAGGCTCGCCTTCCAGAATCCAAGCACAATAGCTCCCCCCTGAAGTTTCATTTCGTTAGCCTCAATGTGAGATTCGCTTTGTCCGGTAAAATACGGATTCTCGTCGCATCCGATTCCGCAAAGATTAGTTAAGGGGACAACGATTCCGCCCAGTCAGGCAGGGTCTGGGTGACTTCCTCATCGATCGCTTTGACAAGACGGCCCGTTTCAAGGTCGTGCAGTTCGAATCGGCCGGCGCCGTGCAACGGGCCGGTATGAAATCGGACTTGCTTGCCATCTTGCCAGAAATCCCAACTCCAAAATACCAGCTCAGTGGAAAAGCGACGAATCACCTTCCCATCGCGCCAAAGCACTAATTTACCGTAAAGCTTTTCCCAAGCACGATCTGGGTCCGGATTAGGATACCCAACAAGCCAGCCCACCGTTTGGTGGTCGCTGGTAATTTTAATGTCTGCCGTACCGGTCTGTCCCTTCTCTTTGGGAACGACTATATCTTGGCCGTTGGCTAAGGCGACGTGCAACGTGCCAGACTCATCGGCAAACGCTCGCGCAATCTTTACTGATTGCGCCGCGTGAATCTCGGCGTGAAGAGCCACAAGTAAAATGGCTCCCGCTACGTAACGGAGGCGCATCAGTCGGAGTACTCCCTTGGTTCACGAAATAGCCGGCACAATTTACTACTGAAACTTCATGTCTTCAAGCGCTTAGCCAGCGCCCGATCGGTTTCCACGATTCAGTATGATCGCAGATCACACGCAGCGCCGCGGTAATAGGGATGGCCAAGACCAATCCCATGCCTCCCCACACCCAGCCCCAGAAGAGCAATGCAATGGTAATGGCCACCGCATTCAAGCGCACGCGGCGGCCCACCAGTTGCGGCGCCACCAGATTGATCGCCAAAACATGGATAACCGTCAGCGTCACCGCGATCAATGCAAATTGCCCCAGCGTCCTCCACTTTGCCAGGGCAATCAGAAACGCCGGCAGCCAGGCCATCACCGCCCCGATGTACGGCACCATGTTCAGGAGTCCTGACGCGATCCCCGTGAGGATCGGATACTCCATCCCGATGATCCAGAAAAACAAGCTACTTGCCGCGATGACCACCAGCGTCACGATGGTCATTCCTGCAAGATAATCACGCAACACATCGCGCAAATCTTCCAGCGTCTCCTTGATTTGCGTCCGCCGCGAGGCGGGAAAAAGTTGCAGCGTTCCGTGCCAGACTTCGCGTTTCTCCGCGAGCATGAAGAACACCAGGAAAGGCACGAACGTGATTTCCAGGATCAGCGCGTACAACGAGCCGATGCCGCGAAAGATCAGCGTGCGAACCACACTGGGTTCCGCCCGCACCGCCGCCGCCGACGACACACCCTGATCCGGCGCAATCGGTGAGACCTGTCTCTCGATTCCCCTGATTTTTCCTTCGACAGCCCCGGCGGCCTGCTGCAAGACGCTGCTGTATTTCGGCCAGTTCTCGGCGAAGTCCGCGGTCCGCGTCCATAGACCGTAACCTACAGCCACCAGCACGGCGATCAGGATCAGCACCATGGCCATCGCGCCCAGCGTTCGTGGCAGCCCTAGTCTTTCCAGAAATTCCACTGCTGGATCCAAAAAATAGGCCAGCAAGATCGAAAGCAGCAGCGTGATCACCACGCCCGCGGCGTAATAGAAGAACAGCAGAATAATGGCCGCCGCGATCACGCGCATGCTGAAGTTGGAACTGGTGAAGCGGACCAGTGATGGCGGCGTTTGCGTTGCGGACACGAGCGGCTCCGGTGCTCCACGTTAACATACTCTTGCAGTCCGTTTGTGGTGTCGTGCCCGCTTGTTTCGATGCAACGAATCCAGCGATTTGTTTCACCGGACCTTCCCTTTGTCGCGTTTATGCAAAAGACATGCGCGAAGCCGGGGCTGTGAAACCATCGTTTTCACCTGTGCTAAACTTTTCCCAGGTCTTGCACACGCAACTTGGCCGCGGCCCGGCCCACCACACAACTTGGAGAAGCAGACTTTTCCCATGGGCAAAGAGTTTTTTGGAACCGACGGGATTCGCGGCGTCCCGGGGACGCCGCCGCTGGACGACGCCACGCTGTTCGCCACCGGGCGCTCTCTCGGTGCCTATCTCAAGCGTCAGCATGGCAAAGCGCATGTCCTCATCGGCATGGACACCCGCGAATCCGGTCCGCACATCGCTTCCCTGCTTGCTACCGGGCTCGCACAGTCTGGGGCTACTGTTGCTCTTGCGGGAGTCATTACCACTCCTGGCGTGGCCTGCCTGGTTCGCCAGAATGATTTTCAAGCCGGCGTGGTCATCTCCGCCTCGCACAACCCTTTTCAAGACAATGGCGTGAAGCTGTTTTCGCACGCCGGGATGAAATTCCCGGACGCCGTCGAGCAAGAACTCGAAGCCGGCATCCTGAAGCACCGTAGCGAAGCCGCGCCCCAGAATCCCCCCTTGCCCGCTGCCGATGAGTCCCTCGACACGCAATACCTGTCTTTTCTTCAGGAGCGCTTCATTCCCGGCGCAAAACTTGCCGGTTTTCGCATCGTCCTGGACTGCGCCAACGGCGCGGCCTTCAAGCTCGGCCCGGAGCTGTTTCGCTCTCTCGGGGCCGACGTTGTGGCCATGGGCGTTTCACCCGATGGCCGCAACATCAATGCTGGCTGCGGCTCGCTGCACCTCGAGGGCTTGCAGAAACGCGTCGTCGCCGAAAAAGCGCGCCTCGGTGTGGCCTTTGACGGAGATGCCGACCGCGCGCTCTTCGTCTGCGAATCGGGAAAAGTCGTGAACGGCGATGGCGTGCTTCTTGCCGCGGCACGTTTCCTCAAGTCTCAGAATAAGCTCAAAGGTGACCGCGTCGTGGCTACCTCCATGTCTAACTTGGGTCTCGAGCGCGTTCTTGCCCGCGAAAATATCGAGCTTGCCCGCGCCGCTGTCGGCGATCGCTACGTCCTGGAAGAGATGCTTCGCAGCGGCAACGTGCTGGGAGGTGAGCAGTCCGGCCACATCATTTTTCTCGACGACAGCCCGGCCGGAGACGGCCTGCTCACGGCTGCAAAAATTGCCTCGCTGGTTTCCATGAACGGCAAAATCGAAGCGCTTGTCGAAGGCCTCAAGGACTATCCGCAGCTCATCGTCAACGTGAAGGTGCGCTCGAAACCGCCCCTCGAAACACTCCCGGAAGTCTCCCGGGCCCTAGCCGAAGCCCAATCCGCCCTTGGCGATAATGGCCGCATCGTCCTTCGTTACTCCGGCACCGAGCAACTCGCCCGCGTGATGGTCGAAGCTGAACACGAAGCCGACGTCCAGCGCTTCAGCCAATCCCTAGCCACCGCCTTACGCGCCTCCATCGGCGTTTGATCGGCTCTCCGCAACACTCCTCGGTGTCCAGAGCCTGGCCCGACCGGGTCGGAGCGTCCCCCCCTTAACTCTAATTCTTCGATTCCCCAAGGAACTTTCCGCCGGGTCGCGACATTACACTTAGTGAAGACCTCAGGCGACTAACATGCAAGACGCACTGCCAGCACTCGTTCTAAACTCGGAGTCCCTTCGTCGAAACGCCATGGACGAGACGCCCAGCAGCCAAACGAACCCCGCGGGGTCACACGCGTCCGCAAGCAATGGCGTCAGCGATGAATTGCTCATGCTCGCCTTTTCGAAAGGTTCTTCGGATGCTTTTACAGAACTCTTCTCGCGTTACAAGCAGCCGATCTACGGTTTTTTTCGGCGCCGCGTTGCTGAGTCCACTCTGGCGGAGGAACTGACGCAGGAAACTTTCTTTGCCCTGCTACGCGCCGCCGCCCGCTACGAACCGCGCGCCCTCTTCCGCACCTATCTCTACGCCATCGGTTTCAAGATTCTTCGCGCCCATCGCCGCAAAGCCGCGTTTCGCGCCACGTTCTTCGGCCATCAAAACTCCGCGCCGGATCCTTCCAAGCAGGATGCCGCCGAGTCCGGCTTGTGGGTCCGCCGCGCCGTCGAAAAGCTTGAACCCATGGACCGCGAAATCCTCCTCCTTCGCGAATTCGAGCAACTGAGCTACGCCGAAATCGCCGACCTCTTGCAGCTTCCGCTCAACACCGTCCGCTCGCGCCTCTTCCGTGCCCGCACCTCTCTGCGTAATTTGCTCGAACCGCCTGCTGCATCCGCCTCGCACGACGCACCGCAGCCCATCGCTCGGAAAGGAGAACGCGCATGAGCACCATAACGCATCCCTTCGCTGCCGAAGAAATCATGGCTTTCATGGACGGTGAACTCTCCGCCGGCCGCGCGCAATCCATCTCAGTCCATATCGAGCAATGCCCCGAGTGCCATACGGTGTTCGATTCGGTCTGCAACGTCTCTAAGTCGCTCTCCAACTGGAGTGTCTCCACATTGCCTGCCAACTTGGAGGGACACGTACTCGATCGAACGGAGGTGACTTACACACTCGAGGGAATGGGCTTCCTTTCCAAACTTCAACGATTCTTGCGCCGCCCCCGATTATTTGCTTTGGGCTCTGTCACGGTTGTTCTCGTGCTGATCCTGATTGGCATGAGTACAGGTCGGTACGATAGATCACTCTCCGGAGCCAGACGAGCAGTGGATTCCGCCAAGCAATTAACGACTGACCAAAGAGTCCCGGCCGGAAGGCCCGAGAGTCGGATACCGGCGGACTCAAACGGTGTTTTTCACGGGCTCGGCGATCACGCTAAGGATTCATTTTCTGCGAATGACGAGGAGGCAACAGACAAGTCACATAGTAAAATGTCTACCAGGTTAGAACTTGCCATATCTGGACCCATGATCGCCCGTACCGTTTCGCTTTCCATCGTCGCGAAAGAGTTCGACGCTGCGCGCGCCGCGCTCGAAGCAATCCTCGCGCGCCACAACGGATACGCGGCTGCGTTAAATGTCGCTACACCGCAAGGCGCTGGCCGCACGATTCAAGGTTCATTGCGCATCCCCGCACCTCAACTCGTCGCCGCGGTTGCAGAGCTTAAAGCGCTCGGGCGTGTTGAGGCCGAAACGCAGAACGGCGAAGAAGTCACGCAGCAACGCGCCGATCTTCTCGCGCGGCTGAAAAACTCCCGCGAAACCGAGCAGCGTCTTCAGGATGTTCTCCGCACCCGCACCGGCAAGGTGAAAGACGTGCTCGAAGTCGAAGAGGAAATCGCCCGGGTGCGCGGAGAAATCGAACAAATGGAAGCCGAGGAGCAAACCCTGGAACACCGCGTTAGTTTCGCCACCATCGATTTGAAGCTCGCTGAAGAGTACAAGGCGCAGCTCACCACACCGGCGCCCTCCGTTGCAATGCAACTTCGCAACGCCACGGTCAACGGCTTCCGCAGCGCCTTCGAGAGTCTCCTCGCGCTCGTCCTGTTCTTTGCTGAATCCGGTCCGACCCTGTTGCTCTGGCTGTTGATCCTGGCGGTCCCAGCCAGACTTCTCTGGCGGCGCTATCAACGTTCCCTGGCGGCGGGCTCACTCGTGGGAGTCTGAGACCACGCAAATAGCGAATGCAATTGCCCTCTCTCCGCGTGGCCACTTGCATCGCCTGGGAATGGGGATTGTCGCCTAAAATCCGAAATATCGATATTTCCATTTTCATTTCCACTATCGAACCTTACCTCCCTTACTTCGCGGTCCCTATTGCGGTTGAACGATGACCTACGATAAGAAAATAGCCAAAATCACTCCCAAAGAATGGAGAGTTCCGCCTTTATTCTGTGGGATTTTGTAGACTCGCGCCATGTAACATCGCCCGGTTGCGGAGGTGCGTGCCGCTAACCACTGTGCTTTCAATCAAGTTAGCCGTTCCCCTTGGAACAACCCTCGCTGGCATACGGTTTGCTCTCTATCTGGCAACTTACAAGATTGGCTTCCCGGGGTGGCCGGAACCGATCCTCGACTCGGTTACCGGTTTTGGGGCGTCAATTGCGAAAAAGGGGGCTTGCACCAGCCCCCTTTTTCATTTCCAGGGGCTTTTCCTGCCCGAAGAGCCTGTCAGCCCGCCCGATAACCAGTTCCATCTCCGCACCAGTTTTCTCTCCTTTGACTGATAATGGTCAACCAAGCACCTTGGCAAAAAAAATGAGCGGCCGCTGGGGGGAGCGGCCGCTCGGGCGTGGGGATGGAGGGTACAGTAATCCGAAGTCAGTCCAGTTTTTCCGGCCGTTCCGCTGCGCTCGCGAGCAGCAGGACAGCACACAGGAGCAGACAGGTAACAACCGTAGTATTACTCCAGAAAACCGAAACAACTCCCGACTACTTGCCTAGCTTGTCCTCCATGGAATTCGCCGTCGATAGCTCGCGCGGTTCATTCTTTCCAGTACTCCCCGCCTCCACAGTGGGCGCTCTTTTGGTACGGAAGTACTTTCGGTCTAGACCCGTTCCACGATTATCTGCTTCATTTTTTTTATGCTCGCTTCGTCGCGCTTGTAAAACGTCCATTGTTTGATGCGTTTGGCGCGCACCAGCCCCGCCCGCAGCAGGATCTTCATGTGTTCGCTGGCTGTCGGCTGGCTTACCCCGAGTTTTTCCGCGATCAGCACGCCGCACACGCCGTCCTCGACGAGGTCGCCATCCACTTGCGGGCGGAAATGCCTCCGCGGGCGCTTCAGCCATTCCAGGATTTGCAGCCGGCGATCGTTCGCCAGCGCCCGCAAAATAATTTCCGGCTTCATATAGACAATTAGCCAACTCCCTAAGTATAATAGCAGACGCGGCGCGAATTGGAAACTGCCTTCGCGCCTGCCGTTGCCATAATAATCCGGCCCAGCCGGCCGCCGTCAGCGAAAAGTGAGTGCCATGTCCAACACCCAGATCAACCAGATCACTCGAGACCGCATCATCGCCGCCTATCAACTCATCCGCTCGCACGTCCGGCGGACACCCATCGTCGAAGCCGACGGTGCCGACTTCGGCCTCGATCCCATCAACCTCGTTTTCAAGCTGGAATCACTCCAGCACTCCGGTTCGTTCAAGGCCCGCGGCGCTTTCACGAATTTACTGACCCGCGCGGTTCCTGCGGCGGGCGTCGTCGCGGCCTCCGGAGGCAATCACGGTGCCGCCGTCGCTTTGGCGGCGATGAAACTCGGAAGGCCGGCACGAATCTTCGTCCCTACAGTCTGTTCCACGGAAAAGATTGAGCGCATCCGCAGCTATAACGCGGATCTTGTCGTGACCGGAGAGCGCTACGCCGATGCCCTCGCCGCCAGCGAAGCCTGGGCCGCCGAATCCGGCGCCCTGCGCATCCACGCCTACGACCAAGTCGAAACGCTGCTCGGCCAGGGCACGGTCGGCCTGGAGCTGGAAGAACAAGCTCCGAATCTGGACACCCTGCTCGTTGCTGTCGGCGGCGGCGGACTCATCGGCGGCCTCGCTGCCTGGTATTCCGGCCGCATCAAGATCGTTGGCGTTGAACCAGAGGCTGCACCAACGCTCACCATGGCACTGCAAGCCGGCCGTCCCGTAGACAGCCCCGCCGGAGGTATCGCCGCCGACTCTCTGGCCCCGAAACGTGTCGGCGAACTGATGTTCCCCATCGCCCAGGCGCACGTGCAAAGCGTGCAGCTTGTGTCCGATCGTGCGATTCAAGATGCTCAGGAGGCGCTCTGGAAAGTTCTCCGCATCGTGTCCGAACCGGGCGGCGCCGCGGCATTTGCCGCGCTGCTCACTCGCGGTTATCAGCCCAAGCCAGGTGAGCGCGTCGGAGTTCTCGTCTGCGGAGCCAATACAACCGCAGTGAATTTCGGACGCGGCGCAACTGACCCACACAGCGGGCCCGCCGCGCAAATTCTGAATAAAACAGCCACTAAATCAAGCTAAGGAGCCGCCATGTCTGTCTACGACCGTCTTGAAGCTTTGAAAATCTCTCTTCCTAAAGTTGAGTCGCCCGTGGCCGCCTTCGTTCCCGTTGTTCGTACGGGCAATCTCCTCTTCGTTTCCGGCCACATCGCCAAAAAAGAAGGAAAGCCGTGGGCCGGCAAGCTCGGTGAGAATCTCGTCACCGCGCAGGGCAAAGAAGCGGCCCGCGGCATTGCCATCGAGCTTTTCGCGACGCTGCAAGGCGCGCTTGGCGATCTCAACAAGATCGCCCGCATCGTGAAATTGCTTGTCCTAGTGAACAGCGCGCCCACCTTCACCGAGCAACATCTCGTCGCCAACGGCGCTTCCGAGCTCTTCGTTGAAGTCTTCGGCGAAAAAGGCGCGCACGCCCGGAGCGCCTTCGGCGTCGCCCAAATCCCCCTGGGTGCATGTGTCGAAATCGAGCTCGTCGCCGAAGTTCGATAGTCAAAGCCCTGCGCGCGTCAAAGTTTCTGAATCACCTTTTCAAGGTGCTCAATCAATTCATGCAACTTCTCTCTGTCTTCGTGCGAAAGACAGGAAAGAGCCTGCGCCAGCGATTCCACCCGTCGCCGCCGGCCTTCCTGCAAAATCTTCGCTCCCTTCGCCGTGGCTTCCAGCCGCACGCGTCGGCCGTCCTCCATCTTTCCCCGGCGCACCAGTCCGGCGCGCACCAGTCCAACGACGATGCGGCTCATCGTTGGCGGCCGGACTTGCTCCGCCTCCGCAAGCTCGCCGAGGGATCGCGGACCGCCTCCCAGCACCAGTACGGACAGCGCCGAGAGCTGCGCTGGACCAACTCCGCTTTCGCGATCGCGCACTCGCAGCCGCCGCAACAGGTGGATGGCCGCCGAGTGCAGCCGGTCCGCAGTCTCGAAAGTCTCTCCGCCCGCCAGAAGTTTTGACTTGACAGCCCTCATGGAATATAGTTAGCTATGCTAACTAAATCTCTCCCGGAAGGTAAATTGAAATGAGCGCCGCGCCAGCAAGCCTCGGAATCACCAACATCGGCCAAGTCGCCATCAATGTGCATGACCTGGAGCGCGCTACGGCATTCTACCGTGATGTGCTGGGTCTGCCGCTGCTTTTCACCGTGCCGAATCTGGCTTTCTTCGATTGTGCCGGAGTGCGTCTCATGCTCGGCAGTGCAGAAACGCCGGAGTTCGATCATCCTAGTTCCATCCTTTACTTCCGCGTTCCGGATCTGAATGCCGCTTACCAGAAGCTGGTCGAACGAGGCGCGCAAATTTTTGCCCCGCCGCGGTTGATTGCCCCGATGCTCACGTACGACCTCTGGATGGCCGCCTTCCGCGACACCGAAGGCAATATCCACCAATTGATGAGCGAAGTGCCGCGCGCGAAGTAAGCTTCGCTTTCCGCGAGACCTGCCCGCAACCCAGCGCTACAAGGGTTGCGCGGATTACGGTATCCTTCTACCTCCATGCATGACCTGAACTATTTTAGGGACCATCTGGATATCTTCGCCGAGATGGCGAAGAATCGCGGTGTCACGCTCAGCCTGGACGCTTTCCGAGCGCTCGACAAGGAACGCCGCGAGCTCATCACCGCGACTGGAGTGCTCAAGGCGCAGCGCAACAAAGCCAGTGACGAAATCGCCCGCCTTAAAAAAGAAAAGCAGAACGCCGACCCGCTGATCGCCGAAATGAAGCTGGTTTCCGAACGTATCAAGCAGGCCGATGAGCGCATCGCGGCGCTGGATGCTACGCAGCGCGACTTCCTGCTTACCGTCCCCAACCTTCCGCACTCCTCCGTTCCCAAGGGCGCCAGCGCGGCGGATAACAAAGAAGTTCGCCGCTGGGGCACTCCGCCGAAATTTGATTTTGCTCCCAAACCTCATTGGGAAGTCGGCGAGCGCGCGGGGATTCTCGACCTCGCCACCGCCACGAAAATCGCCGGCGCGCGCTTCGCCGTTTACAAAAGCTGGGGAGCCCGTCTCGAGCGCGCTCTCGCCAATTTTTTCCTCGACGTCCATACCCGCGAGCACGGCTACACGGAAATCCTGCCGCCATTTCTTGTGAACACCGCCTCACTCACCGGCGCCGGCCAGTTGCCGAAATTCGCCGCTGATCTCTTCAAGATCGAAAACACGGACTTCTGGCTCACGCCAACTTCCGAAGTCGAACTTCATAATCTCTACCGTGACGAAACCATTCCCGAAGAAAAACTCCCTATATACGTCACCGCCTGGACCGCCTGCTTCCGCTCCGAAGCCGGCGCCGCTGGAAAAGACACCCGTGGCATTCTCCGCCAGCATCAATTCCAAAAGGTCGAGCTCTTCAAGTTCACGCATCCCGAGAAAAGCTACGAGGAGCACGAAGCCCTAGTGCGCAACGCCGAAACCATTCTCCAGAAACTCGGCCTCCACCATCGCACCCTGCTGCTTTGCACCGGCGACATGGGCTTCGCATCCGCAAAAACCTACGACCTCGAAGTTTGGCTGCCCTCAAGCAATGAATTCCGCGAAATCTCTTCCTGCTCGAATTGTGAAGCGTTTCAATCCCGCCGCGCCGGTATTCGCTTCAAGCCCAAGGGCGCCGGCAAGAGCGACTTCGTCCACACCTTGAACGGCTCCGGCCTCGCGGTAGGCCGCACTTGGATCGCTGTGGTGGAAAATTATCAGCAGGCGGATGGCTCCATCCTGATCCCCGAAGTCCTGCGCCCCTACATGGGAATTGACCGCATTCCGGCACTGGGCTAAGCCCCCTTAGGCCCGCGAAAGCCCAAATTTGCCCTTTGCGCTGCATCCAGCTCAATTCCCCGCCTTCTTCCCATAACTTATTGTAATCAAATGAGATAGCTATAAATTGGCCCTGTCTCGCCCCAAAAGGGGTAGTATGATTCGGCTTGCAACCCCTTGAAATCACACCTTTTCGTTTGACTGACCCTTTTCGCCTTGCATACACTCCCCTCACGGCGCTAAGGGGGATTAGGCAAAAAGGGGCCTCTTAGCTCACAATCTAAAGAGATGAACTTTCTCGCTCGCATCCTGAGGTTTCTATTTTGGCTTCTCGTCCTTTCCTGGGGCGTGCGGCTCTTGCGCCGCATTATCGGCGGAATGCTCCGGGACCAGACCGCTCAAACGCCGCAAACCACGGATGCGTCTGACGGGATTCCGTCTCCAGCCGCGGCGCGCCACCTAGTCCGGGATCCCGTGTGCGGCACGCACATCGACGCGACGCGTTCCCTTCCGTTGCGGGAAGGCGGCCAGCTGCTCCACTTCTGCTCCCCCGCCTGCCGCGACGCGTATGCCGTCAACACCAAGAAGTTTGCGGCGAACGGATAAGCCGAATTTCTCTTAAGCGAATTTATGAACTTGGGCCAAGTGCAGACAGACGTTCTTAGACAAATCGAGTAGACGAAAGGACCGACGCCGATGGCTACGGTCGCAAAGCCCACAACCCCGACGAGACAGATAGGCGCGCCTCCCATGGTGCCCCGCATCGCCCCCCGCGAGGACCTGAATCCTTTTCGCATCGCGCAGATTCAGTTCGACATGGCGGCCGAATTCCTGAAGCTCGATCTCGGCCTGCGGCAGATTTTGCGTACGCCCAAGCGCATTCTGGAAGTTTCCATGCCCACTAAGATGGACAACGGCCAGGTAAAGGTATTCACCGGCTATCGCGTGCAGCACAATGTGTCGCGCGGACCCGGCAAGGGCGGCATCCGCTATCACCCCAACGTCACGCTCGACGAAGTGAAGGCGCTGGCGATGTGGATGACCTGGAAGACCGCCGCCGTCAACGTTCCCTTTGGCGGCGCCAAGGGCGGCGTCATCTGCGACCCCAAGCGCATGTCCAAGAGCGAACTCGAACGCATGACGCGCCGCTACGCCAGCGAGATTCTGCCCATCATTGGTCCAAGCATGGACATTCCCGCGCCGGATGTTTACACCGACGCGCAGACCATGGCCTGGATCATGGACACCTACGCCATGACCATTGGCCATTCCGCGCATGGCGTGGTCACCGGTAAACCTCTCTCCGTCGGCGGTTCCGAAGGACGCGGCGAAGCCACCGCCCGTGGGTTGCTTTATGTCGTCGAAGAAGCCTGCAAGATGAAGAAAATCTCGCTTCGCGGTGCCACCGTCGCCATTCAGGGATTCGGCAACGCCGGCGCCACCGCCGCGCGCCTTTTCGCGGAAAAGAAAGCAAAAATCGTCGCCCTCAGCGACACTCGCGGCGGCGTCACCAATCCCCGCGGCATCGACCCCATCAAAGCCATTCGCTACAAGGAGCGTTCCGGCACCGTTGTGGGCATGCCCGGCGCCTCGCGCATCACCAACGACGAGCTGCTGACCATGAAATGCGACATCCTCATCCCTGCAGCGCTCGAAAACGTCATCACCCTTCACAACGCCGAAGCCGTGAAGGCCCGCATCGTCGCCGAAGCCGCCAACGGCCCCACCACTCCGCACGCTGATGAAATCCTCGCGCGCCGCGGCGTCATCGTGCTCCCGGATATTCTCGCCAACGCTGGCGGCGTCACCGTGAGCTACTTCGAGTGGGTGCAGAACCAGGAAGGCCTCATGTGGGACGTCGACGAGGTAAACGCGCGCCTGCAAAAGATCATGGTCCGCGCCTTCCACGAAATGGTAGACACCATGCGCAAGCATCACGTCCCCCCACGCGCCGGCGCCATGATCCTCGCCGTCGGCCGCGTCTCCGAAGCCACACTCGTCCGCGGCCTGTTCCCGTGAACTTGTAGCGTCGCTTGGGGGTCGAGCTTTTTCTTTCCCTGCTCACAGAGTAGGCGGCTGAAGTCTAAGCTGCTCTCCAACTTCAAAATTGTTCTTGCACTGAACATTCAGCGCGCGTACATTCGCAAGTGCCGGTGCGTTTCTCTAACGCGACCGGCTATTTTCATTCTTTGAGTAAGAAAGAACGATGAGCACGAACGGACACAGTCATTCAGCGCCACCAATTCTGTTGACGATTGCGGGTTTCGATCCTTCCTGCGGCGCGGGCACCGCGGCCGACTTGAAAACGTTCGCCGCGCACGGCTGCTACGGAGTCGCCGCCATCACCTCGCTCACCGTCCAGAACACGCAGGGCGTCGAAACTGTCCACAACACGCCCAGCGCTGAATTGCGCGCGCAACTTGAAGCGCTGGCAAAGGATTGCGACATCGTTGCGGTGAAAATCGGAATGCTCGGCAACCGCGGCAACGCCGCCGTGGTCGCGGAATTCCTCGACGCCCACAAATTCGTGCACGTCGTCCTCGATCCCGTGATGAAATCATCGAGCGGTGCGGAGCTTCTGGACGCTGCCGGAATCAAGTACCTCGCCTCTGAACTGCTCAAACGCGCCAGCGTCATCACCCCCAACGTTCCGGAAGCCGAAGTTCTCACCGGGCTGACGATCAAAGACGTCGCCGATATGGAATCCGCCGCGCGCAAGCTCGTGGAAATGGGCGCCCGCGCCGTGATCGTCAAGGGCGGCCACATGGAACGCGCCAACGACGTGCTCTTTGATGGCACGGAAATCTATCAACTAGCCGGCGACCGCGTGAAGGAAGAAACCTTGCATGGCACCGGTTGTACCTTTGCCTCCGCATTCACGGCGCAGCTCGCCGCCGGGCGTCCGCTGTTCGAAGCCTCCACCCTTGCCAAAGCTTATGTCACCAAAGCTATCGAAAAGGGCTATCCCATCGGTAAGGGCCGCATCCCCCTCGACCATTTCTACCGCCAGCGCATCGAGCCCCCCGCCCGCGGCATCCACGAAGTCCCCCAGCACGGCATGCACCCCGCCGCCGAACCCACCGCCCACTAAGAACTAAACGAACTTGTCCGCAGGCCGCGAAGCAGTTCTCTGCGCTCTCCGTGTCTCTGCGTTTCGTTTCTTATCGCTTATAGACGACGCGGCCAGCAACAATGGTGGCCACCGGTCCGCCCTTGAAGTTCCTGCCGTCGAAGGGGGAGTTGCGCGATTTACTGGCAGATTCGCCCACGCGAAAGGTCCACGACGAATCAAACGAAAATAGCGTCAAATCGCTGGGTTGGCCTGGCCAAATCTTGCGGTCGATTCCGAGAACACGCGCCGGCCCGGCCGTGAAGAGTTCGACGAGCCGCATCAGTGAAATCCGTCCAGCATGCACAAGCTGCTCGAGCGCCAGACCGAGCGCCGTCTCAAATCCTGTTACCCCAAAAGGGGCTTTGTCGAATTCCACATCCTTCAACGCCGACTCGTGCGGCGCGTGATCCGTCGCAATGGCATCCACTGTGCCGTCCTCCAAGCCCGCAAGCAGCGCCTTGCGGTCCTCGCGGGAAGCAAGCGGCGGATTCATCTTGAATTTCGAATCGTACTGCACGTCTTCATCGATGAGTGTGAAGTGATGCGGCGTAACCTCGCAAGTGACGCGCAGCCCGCGCGATTTTGCCCAGCGAACCTGCTCGAGAGACGACTTTGCGGAGAGATGCGCGATGTGCACGCGTGCTCCGGTAAGCTCGGCGAGCTGAACATCGCGCGCCACGCAAACCGACTCCGCCGCCGCTGGCATCCCGCGCAAACCCAGCCGCGTCGAAGTCACGCCCTCGCGCATCACCGCCCCCGCCGCCAGCGAAACATCTTCCGAATGTTCAATCACCGGCAAATCCAGCGACCGGCAGTAATCCATCACTTGTCGCGCCAGCTTCGCCGTCGCAATCGGCCTTCCATCGTCCGAGACCGCGACGATTCCCGCTTCCTTCATCGCGGCGATTTCCGCAATCGCTTCGCCCTTGCTCCCCACCGAGGCCGCGCCAATCGGCCACACCCGCACGCTCCCGCCAGCCTTCCCCCGATCCAAAATGAAACGCGTCACCGAAGCATTGTCGTTTACCGGCTTCGTATTCGGCATGCAGCAAACCGCCGTGAACCCGCCGCGCGCTGCCGCTCGCGTGCCCGTCTCAATCGTTTCTGAAGATTCCTGGCCCGGCTCGCGCAGATGCACGTGCAGATCGATAAATCCGGGCGCAACGATGAGTCCCGTCGCGTCAAACACTTCCACGTCCTTCGGCGCCGCAATCTTTCCGGGAGGCGCGACTTCTTTGATCTTCTCCCCGTCCAGCAGCACGTCGCGAACTGCGTCTGTGTTCGGCGCCGGGTCGATCACGCGCCCATTTCTAATCAGTAGCATTCGCCGATTCCTTCGACTTCACTTCCAGCGCCGGATGCGTCCCGCTTTCCGTCGCACCGCTGATCAGCAAGTACAGAATCGCCATGCGAACCGCGACTCCATTCGTCACCTGCTCCAGCACGCACGATTGCGGCCCGTCCGCCACCTCCGGCGTAATCTCAATCCCACGGTTCATCGGCCCCGGATGCAGCACAATCGCATTCGAACTCGCCCGCCGCAGCCGCTCCGCGTTCAGTTGATACAGCAAAACGTAATCATTCGCCGAAAGCGGCGGATCATTCAGCCGCTCCGTCTGCACGCGCAGCATGACGATGACGTTCGCGTCCTCTAGCGCCTCTTCCATCCTGTAGACGCATCGAATCGGCGTCCCCGGCGCGATTTTCTCCAGCTCCCGCGGAACCCACATCGCTGGCCCGCACAGAGTGAACTTGCACCCGAACTTTCCCAGCAGGTGAATGTTCGAGCGCGCGACGCGGCTATGCAGGATGTCGCCCAGAATCGTCACGTTCAAATTTTTGATCGTCCCGAGCCTGTCGCGAATCGTCAGCGCATCCAGCAACCCTTGCGAAGGATGCTCGTGCGTGCCGTCGCCCGCGTTCACCACCGGAATATCCAGGTGCCGCGCCACATAATCCGCTGCGCCCGAAGCCGCGTGCCGCATCACCAGGCAATCCGGCTTCATCGCATTCAAATTAAAGACCGTGTCCAGCAGCGTCTCGCCCTTCTTCAAGCTGGACGCCTCCGCCTGCAAATTCATCGAATCCGCGCCCAGCCGCGAAGCTGCCGCCCCAAAGCTGATGCGCGTGCGCGTAGACGTTTCAAAAAACGCCAGCGCCACCGTCTTCCCGCGCAACGTCGCCAGTTTTTTCAAGGGATGCTTCTGAATTTCCTGAAAGGGCTTGCTTTGGTCGAGGAGAAATCCAAGTTCGTCCGCGGTAAGCGGTTCGAGAGCCAGCAAATCGCGGAAGTTGAAGCTCAATGTCCCTTCTCGGATGTGGAACCAAGCATTTCCAGCAGAATCTCCAAATCTATTCCACGCGGTCGACCAGCACCACGCGCTCTTCCTTATCAATCTCCCGCAGCCGCACTTCGATAATTTCCGTGTCGCTCGTTTGTACGTGCCGCCCGATAAACTGCGCCTCAATAGGCATCTCGCGGTGCCCCCGGTCGATCAGCACGCAAAGCGATACGCGCTTCGGCCGTCCCAGGTCAAACAGCCCGTTCATCCCCGCGCGAATCGTCCGCCCGGTGTACAGCACGTCATCGATCAGCACCAGGTCCATATTATCCACGCCAAACGGAATGTCCGACGACCGCAGCACCGCCATCGGCGCCACTTTCGAAAGGTCATCCCGGTACAGCGTAATGTCCAGCACGCCCACCGGCACTTCCACCCCGTCAATCCCGCGCATGGCCTGCGCAATCCGCTGCGCCAGCGGCACCCCCCGCCGTACGATCCCAATCAGCGCCAGGTTTTTCGTCCCGCCGCTTTTCTCCACGATTTCGTGCGCCAGCCGTTGCAGCGTGCGGTCAATCTCCGGCGCGGACATCAATTGTGCTTTTTCGATGATGCGCATGGTCGGGTAATCCTATCATCCCTGCCCGCGCTCCGGTCAATCCGCCCGCTGCACTGGTCTATCCTTGTAGGGGCGCAGCATGCTGCGCCCCTACTACCCATACGCCAGCCGCACGCCTCGATTCACGCCGCGACAATTCGGGCATGATAGACTTTCGCGTCGCAGTGGGGAGGAATCTCTGGCTATGACTCGCAGAACGAACTCAATCGTGCACCCAGTTCTTAGCGCCTTCATTGCGGTGGTGCTGGTATTCGTATTTCCCTCACTGTCAGGAGCGCAAGCTAAGCCTCCCGCTTTAGCCGCCTCCAAGGTCACCGCCAAGCCCAAACTCGTCGTCCTTCTCGTCGTCGACCAGATGCGCGCCGACTACGTCGACAAGTTCCTCCCCCAATGGACCGGCGGCCTCAAGCGCCTCGTGGAAGAAGGCGCGTGGTTCCGCGACGCCGCCTACCCCTACGCCACCACGGAAACCTGTGTCGGCCATTCCACCATCTCCACGGGAGCCTTCCCCGCTACCCACGGCATAGTCTCCAACTCCTGGTGGGACCGCGAACTCGGCAAGAATGTGACTTGTACCTCGGATCCAAAAGCCAAAAACCTCGCTTACGGCGGAGCATCCTTCAAGGATGGTGATTCCGAGTCGGACGAGAAGCAGGGTGGAAATAGTGGCAATCACCTCGCCGTCCCGACCTTTGCTGACGAATTGAGATTTCAGTCCGGTACGCCCACGCGTGTAGTGACGTTTTCTTTGAAAGCCCGGGCTGCCATCTCGCTCGCGGGACACCAGGCCGATGGCGTGGTGTGGTTGGACGACACTACCGGAGCCTGGGTCACTTCAAATAAATTTGGGACGCTTCCCTTCCTCGATGACTACGTTATGAAGAATCCTGTGCGAAAGGACTATGGGAAGACCTGGAATCTGCGGTTGGACAGGAAGAATTACCTATACACCGACGAAGCTGTCGGTGCCGTGCCACCCGACGGCTGGGGTCATTCCTTTCCACATCCGCTGCGCGGAAAGGCCGCCGGTCCCGATCCCGATGGTGCATTTTACAAGCAATGGAAAACGAGCCCGTTTGCCGACGCCTACTTGACACAGCTCGCTGAGTTAGCGATAGACCAGTTAAGCCTCGGAAAAGCTAACGGCACGGATTTTCTCGGAATTGCATATTCAACTCTCGATTACGCGGGGCACGCTTTTGGGCCTCGGAGCTGGGAAGTTCAGGACATTTTGGTGCAACTCGATAAAGACCTTGCTGACCTCTTCACGCATTTGGACAAAGTAGTGGGACGAGGGAGTTACGTCGTTGCGTTGTCCGCCGACCACGGTGCTATGCCCATCCCCGAAGACATGCAAACCAGCGGAGCCGACGCCGGCCTGCTTCATTTGCCCGACGTACAGGATTCCATCGAGAAAGCCCTCGAATCGTTCGACTATCCAAAGCCCACGGTTGCACGAATCGCCGGCGGCGAAGTATTTTTTGCCAAAGGCGTTTACGAAAAGCTGGCATCGGATCCGAAGGCCCTGAAAGCAGTGCTCGATGCCATTCGAACCGCGCCCGGCGTAGCCGCTGTTTATCGCGCCGAGGAGTTGCAAAACCGCCCAGCCACGCAAAGCCCAACACTCCGCGCCTTCGCCAACAGTTATTTCCCGGGCCGCAGCGGCGATCTATTCATCGTGCCGAAGCCTTACTGGCTGGTGGACGGCACGCCACCTGGGAAATCGCGCTCCTACGGCACTAGCCACGTCTCACCATACAACTACGATCAGCATGTCCCCGTCATCCTGATGGGCTTCGGCATCCAACCCGGCCAATACTTCCAACCTATCACCCCCGCCGACATCGCCCCAACCTTCGCCGCCCTATGCGGCGTCACCCTAGCCTCCCGCGACGGCCACCCCCTCGCCGATGCCCTGAAAAAGCCCGCCGAACCTCGCGCCTCATCAATACGCGGCAACTTGTGATAGCTTGGTTCTTGCAGGTCAGCAGAATCGATAGTCGCATGGCCTTGAGTCTCCTGAGATGCGCACATTTCCAAAATCCCTCGCAACGTTCCGAAAGATTGTTGATGAACGCGGCGAACAGCTCCGAAAGATGACTCACGAAGAACTCAATGGGCTCGCCGCCGGGCCGCGCGAACAACTAATAGTCGACTCACGCCCAGCAACAATCGGAATCATTGTGCAACCCAAATCAAAGGGAGTCTTTCGAGTCGTCATTCAGGGTTTTATGAAGGCGCGCTTCTTTCCGGGGAAACACGTCGCCTTGGATGGCTTCTACAAGCATGCCGACGGATCCGTGAGCGCGATGCCAGACGAAGAGTTCTATGAATTTGATTAGTGCTAACGCGGCCAAATGTTGATAAATCAGCAAAAAACGAAACTAACTGACTGTAAAATTTGAGCGGAGTCGCGACGACTTCGTGTTATCCTTTTCCACGAAGTGAGCTCCGCTGGCGCCGTTGACCTCAGCGTAAAAATTGGCGCGTTGCGCCTGCGGAATCCTATTCTTGCCGCCAGTGGAACCTTCGGTTACGGCCTCGAATTCGCCCACCTGGTCGACCTGAACCGCCTCGGAGGCTTCGTCACGAAAGGCCTTTCCCGCGAACCCATCGAAGGCGCCCCTCCCCCCCGCCTCCACCCCACCCCCTCCGGGATGCTCAATGCCGTCGGCCTCCAAAACGTAGGGGTCCGGGCCTTCGTAGCCGAAAAACTCCCGGTACTGCGAAAATTCGATACGGCTGTCATTGCCAACGTTTTCGGCTACACCCTGGAAGACTACGTCGAGGTGATCCGAGTCCTCGAGGACGCCGAAGGCCTGGCCGGCTACGAGCTCAATATCTCCTGCCCCAACGTCAAAAAGGGAGGCATGCAGTTCGGCAACGACCCCACTCAGGCATCTGAAGTGGTTGGAGCGGCCCGCAAAGCCGCCGTAAACCGCACCCTCTGGGTCAAACTCTCTCCACTTGTTACAGACATTGGACTTATAGCCCGCGCCGCCGAGGAGGCCGGAGCCGACGCCCTAACCGTGGCAAACACTTATCCCGCGATGGCCATCGACTTCCGCACCGGCGAGTCCCGCCTCGGCAACTCAACCGGCGGTCTTTCCGGCCCGGCCATTAAACCCATTACTTTGAAGCTGGTTTGGGATACGAAGAAGGCCGTCAAGACACCAATTATAGGCCTCGGAGGCATCGAGACGGTCGAAGACGTGCTTGATTACCTGGCCGTAGGCGCTTCGGCGGTACAGGTCGGGACGGCCAGCTTTACTGACCCGAGGGCCAGTCAGCGACTTTCCGACACCCTTACGAAGGTCCTATTACGAGCTAAAGTGTTTACTGTGAATGAGTTAAGAGACAAGTTCAGAGCAGAAAATGGTTGACATAACGACCCTTTTTCGCTACACTTTTTAGGTTCTTAGTAGCACAAAGAACACACTATGAGACATCGACTATTCATGAGCTGGGCTGCACTGCGGTGGGTACTCCTCATGTTCCTGTTTGCTCAGGGCATGGAAGCACCCCTCGTAGCGAACCTGAATCAACCCGTGAAGCCGATCAAGACCTGGGTAGGCAATTCCAGTTGGTATGGCCCCGGGTTCAATGGGCGCAAAACCGCCAATGGCGAGCGCTTCGACTCCGAGGCCCTTACAGCGGCACACCCCAACCTTCCTTTTGGCTCCGTAGTCCGCGTGGTCAACACCCGTAACGGCAAGTTTGAGATAGTACGCATCAATGACCGTGGCCCCTATCAAGAAGGGCGCGAAATTGATGTATCCTATCGTGTCGCCCGGAAAATCGGCTTGATCCATTCCGGCGTGAGCCAGGTCCGCCTCGAGCTCATGGCACTGCCCGAGAAGCACTGACCCCGTGGGAGTCGGGGTCGCCTATGACCCCGACTTTCGATGCCCATCCCCGCAGCAGCCTGATTGTCGCGCTCGATTTTGATTCTCTCTCTTCCGCGGTGAAATTCGCCAGGCAGGTCGCCGATCTCGTAGGCATGTTCAAGATCGGCAACCAGCTCTTCACCGCCGCTGGCCCCGCCGCCGTCAAGGAAGTCGCCGCTCTTGGCCCCGGCATTTTTCTCGACCTGAAATTCCATGACATTCCCAACACCGTAGCCGGCGCCGTGCTTTCCGCCGCGGCCATGACCGGAGTGCAGCTCGTCAACGTCCACGCGCTCGGCGGCAAAGCCATGCTCGAAGCCGCCGTGCAAGCCATCAGCGCTGGCGTCCCCATGGGAGCCGACCGCCCGCGCCTCCTGGCGGTGACCATCCTCACGAGCATGGACCAGAAAACCATGAAAGAAGTGGGAATCGGTGGCGCGCCCAAACTCCGTGTCGTGAAGCTGGCGCAACTCGCGAAAAAAGCAGGCGTCGATGGCGTCGTAGCCTCCGTGCAAGAAGCCCGAGCGATCCGTAAGGCCTGCGGCCGGGATTTCCTGATCGTCACGCCCGGCGTTCGCCCGAAGGATTCACCAGTAGAATCCAAATCCGAAGACCAAGCCCGCAAAGCCACGCCCACTGAAGCGATTCGCGCCGGCGCCGATTTCCTCGTTGTCGGCCGGCCTATTCTTGCCGCGCCCGATCCCCGCGCCGCCGCGCAATCCATCGTCGAAGAGATCGCCGCCGCGAAGTAGTTCCGCGGTTTGACCCCCGATTCTCTCCTCCAGTAGCATCCAAAGCGGCAGAAGAATTTCCGCCCATTCCAATATGTCCACTGCGATGAAAAGCGTCATTGTTGGCACCGCCGGGCACATCGACCACGGCAAATCGGCGCTGGTCGAAGCACTGACCGGCACGCACCCGGATCGTCTCGCCGAAGAGAAGCGCCGCGGAATCACGATTGATCTGGGTTTCGCCTTTCTGGAAGAAAACGGCGTCCGTTTCGGTCTTGTAGACGTACCCGGGCACGAGCGGTTTGTCAGCAACATGCTCGCTGGTGCGGCGGGGATTGACGTGTTGCTCCTGGTGATTGCGGCGGACGAATCCATCAAGCCCCAGACGCGCGAGCATTTCGATATTTGCCGTTTGCTGGGTGTTAAGCGAGGCGTCGTTGCGCTGACGAAGAGCGACTTGGTCGATAGCGAAACGGCGGAGCTAGTACGAATGGAAGCAGAGGAATTTCTGCGAGGATCGTTCCTGGAAAAAGCGCCGATTGTGCCGGTGAGCGCGAAAACGGGAGCCGGACTCGCTGAACTCAAGAAAGCACTGAGGGACGCCGCGGCGAATTCATCGGCGAAGGATGAGGCGCGATATTTTCGGCTGCCCATCGATCGCGCCTTCGCCATGAAAGGATTTGGTTCGGTCGTGACCGGTACGCTGATTTCCGGAAGCGTCGGCCCGGGCGATGAGGTGGAATTATTTCCGCGCGGCGAGCGGCTGCGCGTGCGCGGCGTGCAATCCGGCGGAAAGAACGTGGAACGCGCCACTCCCGGCCAACGCACCGCGGTGAACCTCGCTGGAATCGAACACACCGCGTTGAAGCGCGGCATGGCGTTGGCGTCGCCGGGAAAATTCCGCAAGACGCGCCGCATTGACGTTCGTCTGGAGCTGCTGTCATCCGCAAGAAAGTTGAAGCAAGGTTCACGTGTGCATTTTCATGCGGGGACCGCCGAGACCATCGCGGAAGTTTTTTTTCACGGACAAAAGGAACTGCCGCCGTGCGGAAGCGCGCTTGCGAATTTGAAATTGCAGGATGAGGTGCTGGTTCTGCCAGGCGATCGCTTTATCGTGCGGCAATTTTCTCCCGTGGTGACGATTGGCGGCGGCGCCGTGCTGGATCCCCTAGCGAGGCGGCCGATGCTCCGCGATACCGGACGCGCGGCGTTTCTGGAAACGCTGGAGCGTGGAAGCCACGAAGAGATTGTGGCTGCCATGACGGAGCGCGCGCTTCTCGGGCTGGGTTACGAAGAGATCGTGGCGCGAACCGGTTGGATGGAAAAAGAAATTCAGGGCGCTCTCGAAAAACTTCACGGAACGGGCCGTGTAAGAATCGTTTCGACCGAACCCCTGGTGCTCGTCTCCGGAAAATTGTTTGAAGAAGTGCGCAGGAAGATCACCGAAAAGGTTGAAAGATTCCAGAAGGAAAATCCCCTGCTGCCGGGAATCCCCCGCGAGGATTTGCGTGCCAGTCTGGGCAAGCGCGTGCGCGGCGAAACGTTCCGCGCCGCGCTGGAAGAATTGGCCACACAGAAAAAACTCGACGCCCAGGGTGAGTTGGTAAAAAAAGCGGGCTCCGAAATCGCCCTGCTTCCCGAAGAAGCCAAAGCCAAGGAACAGATCGAAGCGGCGTTTGCCTCCGCAAGTCTGGCGGTGCCCTCGGTGAAAGAGGTGCTGGCAAAACTGACTGTCGAAGCCAAGCGCGCCGAGAAGCTCTTGCAAATTCTTTTGAGGGAGAAAAGCCTGGTGCGCGTCTCGCCGGAGCTGGTTTTTCACCGTCAAGCGCTCGCTCAATTGAAGGAACAACTCTCAAATTACAAAAAGGCCAAGGGCGACCGAATAACTGTACCCATTTTCAAGGAGTTGACGGGAATCACACGCAAGTACGCCATCCCCCTGCTCGAATACCTCGACCGCGAGCGGGTGACGCGCCGGGTGGGCGAAGAGCGTGTTATCCTGTAGGTGCAAGGAGCGGCATAGGCTTGCCGCGCAGGGCTACCTGCGCTAGGGTTGAAATAGCGCGCCGCCAAACGGGGCGCGTGGAGGCGGTTCATGGGTGAATTCAGTATTTTTCATTGGCTCATAGTTCTGGCTGTTATTTTGATTTTCTTTGGCGGCAAGCGCATCCCCGAAATCATGAAGGGATTTGGCGAAGGTATCCGCAGCTTCAAGGACGGCATGTCCGGCGCGACGCAAACTCCGACACCCCCAGCGCAGGCGCCTGCTCCTCCAGCAGCCGATAAGCCTGCTGAAGAAAAGAAGTAGCGCCGAGGCGCAGGAGTTTCCTCACGATTTGAGATGGGGCGGCCCGTGTGGCCGCCCTTTTTATTTGTCCGCAAAAGTCTTGAAGGATTTTCCAGATGTCAGCGACAGGCGGAGCAAGCCCCGCCCCTGCGAAGTAGGCCCCCCCATCGCTTGCAGCCGGGTGAATTGTGTCCAAAGAGTAGCGGAAAAGCGTTATCCAATCCGGAAAAACTGGACTTTCGGCCAGTAGCGGCGTCTCCTCTTTTTCTTCAGACTTCGAGTGTCACCGGGTGTCCCGGGATTCGAAACGCTCGGAATGATTCACTAGGAGAAAAGAATGAAATTTACCTGGATGAAGTGGAGCGCCTTGTCCGCTGCGGTGCTGCTGGCCGGAAGCGTGGCAATGGCGCAGGACCAGCCAGCTCCGGCCCCGCAGCCCGCGCCGGCGCCGGCGGCAACACCAGCGCCAGCGCAAACTGGAAGCTCGACGCCGGCGGCAGCTCCGGCAGAGAAACCGAAGCCGACCATCGCGCAGCGCAAGGAAAATCAGCAAGACCGCATCGCGCAAGGCGTGAAGAGCGGCCAACTGACGGCTGGTGAAACCGCCAACCTGGAAACGAAAGAAGCTGCCATCAACAAGGAAACGGCAGCGGACCGCGCGGCCAACGGCGGCAAGCTGACGTCGGCGGAAAAGAAGCAGGTCAACGGGCAGCAGAATCAAGTGTCTAAGCAGATTTACGCCGACAAGCACAACGCCAAAACGCAGCACTACTCAAATAACAAAGTGGACAAGCGCCGCGAAAACCAGCAGGACCGCATCGCCCAGGGCATCAAGAGCGGGCAGTTAACGCCTGGCGAAACGGCCAAGCTCGAAAATCAGCAGAAGGGCGTCAACAAGCAAGTTGCCGCGGACCGCAAAGCCAACGGCGGAACGCTGACGGCATCCGAGAAGAAGCAAGTCAACAAGGAACAGAACGCTGCGTCGAAAAATATCTACCACAAGAAGCACAACGCCAAAACGCAGCCGCAAGCTCCTGCGCAGCCAAAGCCGTAAATTTTCCTCCACCCCCAAACAAGAGAGGCGCTCCGGCTCGGTCGGGGCGCCTCTCTTTTCTTGCGTTCTAAATTGTCAGTCCTCTGCTTTCAATCTGGATGAGAAGAGCCATGCCCCGCTTTTGGTCGTCATCCTTGCAAGAAAAAGATGCGGCTACTCAGGGCGTAGAAGCGTGAGCGACTGGCGCTTGCTGATGGATTTGCAGAGTGTCAACGATTTTGCCGAGGCGGTGCATTACTTTGACTTCGTCAGCATCCTTTGTGCCGGGGTCGTGATCAGGATTCGAGCCGGTTACGATCTCTAGAAAAAGTTCGTAGCAAGTTCCGTTCGCATAGCCCGCGTAATCTCGGTTGAGAGATCCCGTGCCCATGGCAGCCCAGCCTCTTTGTCGCCAATTAAAGGTGACGCCCTGAATCGATGTTGAGCCGAAGGCGTACGTCCCATCGAGGGGAACGGCAAAAGACCGGCAGACTTCGGGCGTGACAGCAGGGTTGACCGCAAACCGGAGAGCCCCGCTGCGAAAAGTCGTATTGGGATGAGAGTCCGCAGGAATCGAAATGAGCGCCACGAGTGTTGCACCGGGCTGCTGGATTGCGAGTTCCTGCTGTGTCTGTAAAATAGTGGGTTCTTCGGAATCGAGCGCTTCGTCCAGAGAATAGTTTCGAGGATAGCGAAAAGAGATTCCGTAAGTTGGATTGTTGTAGACAGAGGCCGCGGAATCGTGTGGCACGTGTTTTGCGACGGGGACGGGCGCAGGTTCCGGTTTGGCCGCGAGTGACTGAGAGGGCGCCGCTTGCGCGTGCGTGCTGTGGCAGCCGGTAAGCCAGACAACACCGAGAATCAATAAAAGAGAACTGGATCGCCGCTGGAGAAGCATAGTAGGGCCTCCTTTTCTTCGGGCTGGCCATTAGAGATGCAGAAGATTTGCCAGTAGCTATCACGCTGATTTGATTGGTGATAGGAACTCGAGTTGCCGTGGCAGGCGTGGGCTTGCGCCCACAGTGTTGGCCTGAGCACGCACAGTTGTAAGCGACTGCCGCTTCTGGTACTTGCAGTACTCCAAAATTTCATCGGGGCTGAAGGAATTCCCTGTGGACGAGCGCGGGAAAAACTCTATCCACTTTATTTTGAATTCTTTACGAGGGCAGAGGGCGGTGGAATGGGTGCCTCCAACCTGGGTGGGAGGTGCACATGCATTTGACCAAACGGCACTACCTTATAACGGGGGGAGCCGTCCTGCTGGCAGCGGCACTGACCGTGTCCGCAGCCACTTTGCGGGCCGGATCCGACCCGGTGATGCTGCCAGAGCGCACAGCAATTCACGTGACTCTGGACCAGGCTGTGGCGACAAACCAGAGCCGGCCAGGAGACCACTTTGACGCAACGGTCTCCGAGCCGGTGGTCGTCAACGGCAAGACGGTGATCCCTCAGGGCGCCCACGCTGAGGGGTTGGTAGTAGATTCACGACAGTCCGGAAGGCTGAAGGGCCGGGCGCGGTTGCAGCTCGCGTTGCAGTCCGTGGACGTGAACGGACAGAACTACGATGTCCGCACCATCGCGCACCCGAGGATTGGCCGCGACCACAAGAAGCGCAACTGGGAGTGGATTGGCGGGTCGGCCGCTGGGGGAGCCGTGATTGGCGCCCTGGCTGGCGGCGGTACCGGCGCGCTGATCGGCGGACCCGTGGGAGCGGGCGCCGGTGCGACGGTTGCGCTGGTGACGGGCAAGAAGGACATCAAGCTGAGGGCGGAGACGCCGCTCAAGTTTGAGCTTGCCGAACCTGTGACCATCAACGTGAAAGGCTGACAGTTCGTCATAGCCTTTCACAGTAAGCGTTGAAAGGGCGGGCGTGACTCGGGCCAGGAAGTGTCCGAGCGCGCCCGCCCTCTTTCTTTGTGAGGACGTTTGCAAATCGAAGAGCACCTGGCGGGGGCGAGTATAGGCGGAGCGGCAAAATTGCATTGACAAGCGTGAGGCAAGAGCATACTGTCGGCCCACACTGGCCGGTGCCGCGAGCACGAGCCCTGTATTCCAGGTTACCCACAAAACAGAACGCCGTATCTCTCACCGTCCGCGAAGTCCGCGAGTGAACGACGAGGAACGACCTTCCAAGGTGTTGCGCCGCGGAGCCTGCCGGAGAGTCCAGGAGGACTGAATAATGATGAAACGGATAGCGGGCCTGTTTGTGATTGCATTTGCAGTGATGCTTGTACCGGCGGCTCTTCCGCAGATGGAGCCGACGCCGACGGTGTACACGTTCGTAAGCCAGTTCCAAGTGCCGCGGGCGAATTGGGCGGCATACTCGGAGGATGCCGAGAAGACGCTCGTTCCGATTCTGGAGAAGTTGACGACCGACGGGACGATCAGTGGGTGGTCCACCTTTGAGCATGTCGTACACACGCCCGAGGGATATACGCATGGCGCGGCGTGGTCATCGACATCCATCGCGGGGCTGATGAAGGTGCTCGACGAAATCCGCAAGGCCGGTCCGCGGCCGGGGCAAATCGCCGCCACCAAGCACGAAGACCTCTTGATGCAGACATCGATGTACCACGCGGGCAGCGGAACACCGGCGTACGTGCGCGTGGTCTGCTCGAATGCGAAGGCGGACAAGCCGGGCGAGTACACCGCAACGCTCAAGAAGCTCCTCGTGCCGACGTTTGAAGCACAGGTCAAGGCAGGCGTGGCGACGTACTACGGCGTTGACGAGCAGTACGTCAACACTATGGCGCCGTCGGCGCGCTGCGTCGTCATCAACTACCCCAATGCCGAAGGCATGGACAAGTGGGCGCAAGCCATCAGCGCGACGATGAGTAAGTGGACTCCGGCGGAACGCGCGGAATTCATAGCTTCCACCGTGCCTGACAGCCGGCGGGACATCCTGGCGCGGATCACGCACTCCGGCCATAAATAACTGACTGCGGCAGTTCTCTTAAGAAGAGGGGGCGAAGTTGCTCCCTCTTTTTTTCGACCACAGCTGGCTGCGATCCCCTAGTTTCAATTTGGGAAGAAAGGGGGTACACCCCGGCAGTTTTCGTAAGAGTGGCAAACAAAGGAGTTACGCCATACGGAACTTGGAAGAGCCTACGGAAGATTGGATCTATGGACACCTTGCGTCCCCCCTGTTTTCGGTAAGTGTTGCATCTAAAGGGCTTAGCCTTGCTGTAAATGGTTTAGAATCAACACTTGCGGTGGCACGTAAGTGTTGCATCTAAAGTAGTTATTTCCTCCAAAAACCTCCAAAATGCGGTCCGTCTCGTAAGTGTTGAGGAGAAACGAGTTGGGTCCAAAAGCACGCCGCAGACAGCAAGAACGTCTCTTGGTCCTAAGATGCGTTATTACCCAAGCGGCGCTGTATGCGCTTCGTTTCCGCGGCTGGCGATCGTAATCGTATGAAAGGGCTGCGGCGACCGGTCCTTGTAATGCAGCGTAATACAGCATATTATGGCGTATTATGAGCGTACTAAAAACAATCAGTTTCCGGATGCGGCCGGAGGCGGTCGAGACTCTCGACGCGCTGGCCGAGACGATGGACCGAGACCGGACTTACCTCCTGAATGAGGCGGTCGAGCACTATCTCGAGCTGAATGAATACCACATCAAGCTGATCGAAAAGGGGCTGCGGGCGGCGAAGGAAGGAAAGCTGGTTTCGCACGCGGACGTGAAGAAAATGATCAGCAAAATGGGCCGTTCCAAGTAACCGCGAGCAATGGTCATCTGGTGGAGCACGCCCGCCACGCAACAACTGGCTGCCGCTCACGAATACGTCGCGGCGGACGACGAGGCCGCAGCCACCGAAATTGCAAACCACATCTGGGATTCTGTGGATATCCTCGCACGCCACCCATTTGCGGGACGTAAAGGACGTGTGCCTGGTACTCGCGAACTGGTCATTTCGGGGACGCCGTTCGTCGTCGCGTACCGGATCGAAAGGAACGAGGTGCGCATTCTGGCAGTTCTTCACGCTGCGCGGGAATGGCCGGAGGAATTTGAGTAGCGTGTAACGATTCAGGTCAAGCGGCAGGAGAGCCGAGATGACAAAGGCAGGGGAGAGAGTTCACAATTGAACGTTCAAGGTGAAGACCAAGGAAAAGGATAGCGCGGAGAGAGGAAGTCAGCGGTAGATTTCCCTGCGGTGGCCGACGCGAAGGAGAAGAATCAGCAGGCGGTGGTCTTCGATTTTACAGATGAGCCGATAGTCGCCGACGCGGTCCCGACAGGGCCGGGATCCCCGATATTTCCAAAATTCTCCGAGTTTTGAGCCTTGCAGGGCCTGTCCGATGCTTCGCGGATTGTCCAATCGAGCGACGCGCTCATGAAGAAACTTCAGGATGCGCTTGCTTTGTTGAGGGTCGAGCTTGCCCAGCTCGCGGTCGGCCTGTGCGGAAAGCTCAATTCTCATGCATGACCGCCAAGCGGTCAATCTTCCAGGCCATGCCGCTTCAGAGCATCTTCCAGTGGAATGGTCCGCTCTTCCCCGCTACGGATGCGATCCAGGGTGCGCTCGGCTAGATAGAGGTCCTCGAGGTCGTCGAGATGTTCGAGGATGGCTTCGCGGACGTAGAAAGTCTTGGTGCGGCCGGTGCGACGAGCCAGTTTCTCCAGGCGTTTTTCAATGGATTCTGGGAGACGAATCGCAAGCATGGGAACCTCGCTATACAAGTATAGCATAAAGTAGCTGACGGTTAAGCCGCGAACGGCACGCTGGACAGAATCTACACTCATCTGTCGAGGAGTCAATAGCAGGCGGCAGCGGTCTATTGCCCCTTGGTATAGATTCGTGGTATATATTACTGAGCGGAGGTGATCGATGGGCAAAAGCGGAGTGGCGAAGCTGTTTCGCAATGGGCGCAGCCAGGCAGTGCGGCTGCCGCGGGAGTTTCGGTTCGAGGGAGATGCCGTGCGGGTGCGGCGGGTGCCCGAGGGCGTGCTGCTGGAGCCCATGATTTCGGATCCTAAAGAGTGGTTCGCGGCTATGGACAAAATCGGCGGGGACCCGCTGCTGAAGAGTGGCCGAAAGCAACCGCGCGCACCGCGCCGTAAGATTTTTGACTGAGACACGCGCGATGGGCTATCTGCTGGACACGAACGCGTGTATCGCGTTGATCAACCGCACATCGGAGCCGGTTCGCAAGCGATTCTCGAAGGCAGTGGAATCGGGTGAGCAGGTGTGGGTAGGGTCGGTGTCGGTGTACGAACTCTGGTACGGCGTGGCAAAGAGCGCCCTGACGGAAGCAAATACCTTGCGATTGAAGTTGTTCCTCGCAGGCTCGGTGCGGGTACTGGAGTTCGGAGAGGAAGACGCGCGGTGCGCGGGTGAAATCCGAAACAGTTTAGAGCGGATGGGCAAGCCCATTGGAACATATGATTTGCTGATAGCGGGACAAGCGCTAAGCCGCAAACTGACGCTGGTGACGGCGAATACGAAGGAGTTTGCGAGAGTGAAGAGTCTAGTCTGGGAGGATTGGGGCAAGGTCTAGGGATTTGAAAATCGAAAACAGAAATTCGCATAGCCTCCCCAGATAGTTTGTTTCACGGGCGGGCAGCGCCGGAGTACAATCCACGGCCATGGTTCCGAAAGCGGGATATTTCACGCCGCTGCTGCACGTCATGGATGTGCGGCGGTCGATTCGCTTTTACGAATTGCTGGGATTCGAGCTCATCGACCTGGAGGGCGATCCCGCATGTCCCGGCTGGGCGCGCATGCACTGCGAGGGCGGCGCCGTGATGTTCCTGTTGGCGGAGGAGCCCTTCGACCCCACCAAGCATGCCCTGCTCACGGCCATGTATACCCCGGATCTGCCTGCGTTTCGCGAGCACCTGTTGGCGAACGGCGTCGCCGTGCCCGCGATCACCTATCCGGGATACATGCCGAGCGGAAGTCTCTCGTTGCGCGACCCCGACGGCTACATCATCGACATCCATCATTGGAGCGACGCGGAACACACGGCCTGGCTGAAGGGCATCGAGCAAAAGAAACACTCCGGAGTGCTGCCGTCCAGCGGATAGGCCTGCTCAGACGAGGCGGTAGTGGCCCCTCAACTCCTTTCGGGGTGAACCGGGGGCGAGGAAGGTGAGGAGGCCGAGGTCCCTGAGGACTTGGAGGGACGGAGAGATCCTTCGACTCGCGATGCTCGCTCAGGACGACTATCCTCGTCGGATAGTCGGTTGCTGGCGGATTTTGGGGCGCATGTGACGGCGATTGACAGTTCGCGGAGGCGCGCCTAGACTGAGCCAAGAAGCTGCCATGGAGAAACTAGACCGAATCACGACGGACGCTGCCCGAATGAACGGAGAGCCTTGCATCCGCAACCTGCGGCTCACCGTCCGGCGGGTTCTCGAAGCGCTCGCGATCTTTCCCGACCGTGCCGAGCTGAAACGGGAGTATCCCGAATTAGAGGATGAGGACATCCGCCAGGCACTGGCATTTGCTTCGGCGTTGATTGAGGACAGGGTTGTGCCGCTGCCCAATGCCCGATGAAGCTGTTGCTCGACCAAGGTCTTCCGCGATCCACAGTCTCACAACTAAGCAAAACGGGAATTGAAGCGGTGCACGTGGGCGAGATTGGCATGGCCGCAGCCGAGGACGCAGAGATCCTTGCCTTCGCGGAGCAAAGTTCCCGCGTAGTTGTGACACTCGACGCTGATTTCCATACCCTGCTGGCTAGATTTGGCGGTGCGGGGCCTTCCGTGATTCGCGTCCGGGTCGAAGGATTACGGGCGGCGGGTCTAGCCGACCTGCTTAAGAACGTGCTGGAGATTTGTGAAGAAGATTTGGGAAAGGGGGCAATGGTCTCGGTAACGGAGAAAGCGGTGCGTGTCCGGCGACTGCCGCTCGTGCGGTAAGCGGGGGCGATTCAAGGGAGCCGGTAGGAGCCGGAGCCGAGGAAGGTGAGGAGGTCGAGGTCGCGGAGGACTTGGAGTTGTTGGCGGATTTTGTCGCGGACGTGGGCGTTGTTGGGACGGAGTTTGGTTAAAGCGCCGGCGTGAGCGTAGACGTCGGCGAGGGTGAATTCGAGTTTGCCTAGCGATTGGACGACTTGGAGCACGTCGAGGGTCCAGCCGCGCTTTTCTATTTGTAGTTTTTCCAGTGGGCGGAGGCGATTGTAGGAGGCTCGCACTTGCTGCGAGGTCTGCGGCGTTCCTTCGTTCACTATCGAGATGCGGGCATGCACGGGAATCTTGTCTAGTAAAATATTGCAGCCAACCCAACCAGCACGGCGTGCCGTCGGGGCGAGAGGCTTGCGGCGTTCGACTGCGGATAAGGCAAAGGCGAAATGAGGGACGAGAAGGACGGTGCGAACGGCCCAGGTTTCTAGATCGTAGTGCAAGACGAAAAGATTGGGAGTTCTGTCTTCGAGAATGGCGCGTTTCATTTCGGAGTAGGCAGCATCGACGATTTTGGAACCGAAAGGTTTGGATTGGCTTTTCAGCTGAAACGGGGAATCACAGGAAGGGCAGACGTAGTCGATTGCGGCCGTGCCTTGAGGCGAAGACCGAAGGCGTGGTGATTCGCAGGCGGGGCAGAAAAAGTTTGCGGCGCCCCAGGATTCGGTGCCAATGCGGGCGCGCTGAGAGGCACTTTTGTAGCGGTCGAGACCCTTGGTTGGAAGGCTGAGCTCCACAAGTGGATTAGATCATGAATAACCCGCGAGAAGAAAAGACGGAACGACTAGCCTGCAGCTATTTCCGCGACGACCTGGACTGGAACCGGCGCAATCTTGACCTTCGGCGGCGCCCCGGCGGCGGCTCTACATAGGTCAGCGCAATAGATTCTGAGTAGTTTGAGTTGTCGTTCCGACAAGTCGCGGTTGTGAGCGACGTCGTTTCGAGTGTGTTCCAGTTCTTTAAACACCACACGAACCCATTCCACGTCCCGAAAGACAACCTCAAATGATTCACGCCAGTTGTCCCGCTTTGAGATCACTCTCGAGTAGTCAGCGAAGCTCATGTAGAAGTGCACCGGATGCTGTTTTCCTTCCATCCACGGCCAGGGAGACGCGTCGTTCTCTTTTCGAAGGGTGGCTTCGTCGCGAACGTCGTTCGGTATGCGTTCTTTCCACCATCTGTCCGTGATTTCTGAAAGTCGGTCCGAAATCAATTGGCGCAAGACGTGTTCAAGATTCTGGATGAGTTTGTATGGTTCTTCTTCTTCACGATTCTGCTGGTGTTGCCTGATATATGCGTCCGCAAATCCTTTCGTTCCTCGGGCCAAATTCCGAACGATATTGAATGCTACAGCTTCCCGAGTTCCTTCGCTGCTTGTCTGACGCCTTAGCTCGTCTATTTTCTCTGCATTGTCAGCCAAATATTCTGTCATGACCTTGCCGAAATACTGCTCCAGCAATCCCGACTTGAGCTTTCCGTCGGAATGTTTAAGGACTTGCACAAGGACCCGTAAGGCGACATTTAGGCCATTGTTCGTAAGAAAAAAATCCCTTCCCCATCGCTTTTCGCCAGCATCGCCGGCCTTTTTGATTAGCCACTTTGTGTAACTGTTTACAATTTTGTAGACGCGCTTAACCGAATCTTCGCGCTTATTCGCCGTCGCATGTGCAGCCATAAAGAGTGGAAAGCCCTTCGCGCGTCCTTCAACAAAATGTTCGCTTATGGTGTCACAAAGATTGGAGTGAAATATTCGGTAGTATTTTCTAGATTGTTTGCTTTCCCCTGGGACATAAATCTTTCCGTAAAAGATTGACTTTGGTTGGGTAGCAAGGAACCGCACGAAATAAGACACCAACCCGCGGATCTCGTTGGGGTACAGGACGCCAAACAGTGACCACAGTAAGCTGGGGTCAACAGGTTTCTGTTTTGAGTTTATGTCCAGGAATGCCTTGGCCTCCTCGGTCCGACTCCTGCTTTGCAGTGCGACTACTGGCAGCGACCAATCGAGCGAGTTTTCGTGCGCCCTTGCAAATCCGTAGAGCCGATGTTGGCCGTCGATTACCCATGCATAGGCGAACTGTCGCGGGATTCTGAGGAGTCCAATGGACGAGTCGGAAGAACTTTGTGAGGTCCATCTCGAGCGGTACGATTTGAACTTCGACCTCCTATCGAGGGCTAAGACGATACTGTTCTTGAACGAATTTCCGTCTTCTATGAACTTGGCCACCTTAAAGAGTCGGCTCTTGTCGAGAAATCGTTGATACGCCTTTTTCTGCCCGCTCTCAATCCGTAGCACGTATGCGATATCCAGAAGAATCCGTGCGGGGATGAAAGTTGAATAGAGACGATCTTTCTTTCCTATTCTCGCTTCGAGCGCGGGGAAAGCGAAGAAGCGACCTTTGCCTCCCGGCACAAGTGGTGGTGTTCCTCCGAGCTCACGAAGTATGTAATGTTTAGCTCTATCTCCGATGGTGAAGTACAAGCTCCTGATTGAGTCCAAATACGATTCCGACCATACGAGAATCTTCTTTTTCCTTGCGAACTCGATGTCCCTCCGGGAGGGCGAAATACCTCGCAGAGCTAAAATGAAAATCGTCCGTTTGTACCGTCCTCCTAGGGATCTACGTAGACTGTTTGTGATGCTTCTTTTCTTCACCCAAAAAGACTTAATGTAAGATCGAAGGGGTTTTCTGTTTGGCTCGTTCTTGCTCTTGCACTCGACTACGAGGAGTGTGTCTTCGATACCGCCAACAACGTCGAGTTGAAAGCCCCCAATCCGAAAGAGGGGACCACCGTTTACGTCTGTCAATTGGAGCCCATTCTTGAATAGGATTCGGATTTCCTCTTCGAACTGGCGCCAAGCCGGAATTCTTTTGCTGACGACTACTCGGTTCTGCGATTTCTTCTGGCCTACATGAAACCCGTCCTCGCGAAACTTCTCGACGCGTCCCTCTGGCACAAGGTATCGCCATTCCTTCTTCGGTTTGGGCAGCTTTAGGCGGATCGGCATACGAGCGTAGTTGTCCCGCTGACAATCAGGGCCGTCGTGGGCCTGTCTTGATCCGCGTATCAGATCATTAATCTGTTATAGGTTCAAGCACCTATTCGATCAAGATACGCTCGTGTATTTGGTGATTCAGGCGAGGTAGATTTCGGTTTCGGTTTTGATGATGAAGAGGGCGTCGGAGTCGGGGCGGCCGGAGGCGCGGAATTTTTGGCAGGCTTCGTCGAGGGAGTCGGCTAGGACGGTGAAGATGACGCGGCGGTCGTTGCGGCCGATGAAATAGAAGCGGCGTTCTTGCTGGACGAGTTGGAGGTGCGGCGACACGTTTGAGTTTTTTCGGTCCGAGCGCGAATCCGTGGCCCTTGGATAGATCGAAGAGAGATTTCTCGCTTCGCAAGCCAACCGATTCGCAAGAGCGAATCGGGAAGAAAAGGCGTTAGCTTGCTCCGCTCGAAATGACGGAGCGGGAGCCGCGGCGCGATCTGATCGATCCATAGGATCGCCGAGCGGATCAACAGAAAACTGCACGCAAGAGAAAGAAAGATCGACCTGTACCAGATTGGAACAGATGCGGCGGATGGAAAGGCTGAGGAATTCGGCGGACAGGTCGCAGCCTAAGGCATGGCGGCGGAGACGGAAGGCAGTGAGTAGCGTCGTGCCGCTGCCGGAGAAAGGGTCGAGGACGAGGTCGCCTTCGTTGGTGGAGGCGAGGAGGATGCGTTCGAGGAGGGCGACGGGTTTTTGGGTGGGGTGCTTGCCGAATTTTTTCTCCCAGGCTTCGGGCGGGCGGATTTCCCAGACGGATTTCATTTGTTTGCCGCGATTGGCTTCCTTCATGAGCTTGTAGTTGAAGGTGTGGCGCGACTTGGAGTTCTTGGCGGCCCAGATGATGGTTTCGGTGGCGTGGGTGAAGTAGCGGCAGGAAAGATTGGGAGGAGGATTGGGCTTGACCCAGGAAATGTCGTTGAGGAGCTTGAAGCCCAGCTGCTGCATGGCGAAGCCGACGGAATGGATGACGTGGGAAGTGCCGGAAACCCAGAGGGAGCCGTTGGGTTTGAGGACGCGCTGGCAGGCGGCGAGCCAGGCCGTGTTGAACTCATGATTGGCGTCAGGACCGCGGGATTTGTCCCAGGAGCCTTTGTTGACGGAGACCATTTTGCCGGCGTGGCAGGTGATGCCGCCGTTGGAGAGGAAGTAGGGCGGGTCGGCGAAGACGAGGTCGACCGAATTCTTGGGGATGGAGGAGAGGATTTCCAGGCAATCGCCTTGGTAAAGGGGGAGGGGGTGTTTGGGGTCGTCGAAGGCGGGGGCGGGGAGAGAGTTGGGGGCGAGTTTGGACATGGGAGAAGAGCCGGCTAGAAGCCGGCGCTGCAGTTGATCAATCGGGATCGTTGATCAGATGGGCAATGGAGTCAAGGGAGGAAGAGAGCGTTTGAATGTTTAGAAGGTTGGAAGGTTCGAAGGTTTAAAAGAAGGAGAAAAGATTTAACACCCCGACCGGGTCGGGGTAAACGCCGGACGCAGAGAAGAGCAGGAGGCCGAGCGCGCAGCCTTAGCTTCGGAACCTCAACCTCGCGAGTTTGTCCTGTTTGCTTGAACCCTGAACTTTTAACTCTCACCCGCACCCACGGGTTGCACTTGCCGGTCGATCTCGGAAACTTTTCCCGACCGCCTGGTCACTTCCAAATCGTAGAAATTCTGGAGGTTCAGCCAGAACTCCGCGTTGGTCTTGAAGTACCGCGCCAGGCGCAGCGCCGTCTCTGCCGTGATCCGTCGCCGTTCGTGCACGATTTCCCCAATCCTCGTGGCCGGCACGTGCAGCTCCAGCGCCAGCTTGTTCACGCTCAACCCCAGCGGCTTCATGAAGTCCTCCCGCAGGATTTCTCCCGGGTGCACCGGCGGCATCAATTGTCCTGATTTACTCATCTTCTTCCTCATCCCTATCAGTGGTAATCCACAATTTCCACGTCATAACAATGCCCGTCGCGCCAAACGAAGCAGATCCTCCACTGCTGGTTAATCCGAATCGAATGTTGTCCCTTCCGGTCACCGCGCAGGGCCTCCAGTTGGTTTCCCGGAGGCGATGCCAGGACGCGCAATTCCGTCGCGGCATGCAATTGCAGAAGCTTGCGCAGCGCCACGCGCTCAAACGCACCAAAGCGTCGGGAATGTTGAAAGTGGAAGAGCTCCTCCGTTTCTTTCGACGCAAAGCTCTGAATCACACGTAAACCATACTACGTAGGACGTTATACGTCAACGATACAATCGGCAAGTGCCAGGCGTCGCACCCTTCGCAAGGGGCTAGAAGGAGCCGCGAGGCTTGGTGGGTTTGAAGTATTCGATGCCGCAGCGGAAGAGGGATTGTTCGGGGAGAGGCTCGACGAAGACGATCCTGGCGGGGACGAAGATGGCGGGCTGGCCAGGCTGGTAGGGGACGGCGACTTCGATGAGGGATTGGGCGTAATACTCCTTGCGGCACTTGAAGCGCAGGCCGCCTTTGGACATGTCCTCGCAGGTGACGATTTCGTCGCCGCGCTCGGGATGGCGGACGCAGGCGGAATAGGCGACTTTGACGCGAGGGTACTTGCGGCGATTGGAAGGAGGGGCGGCCGGCGCCGCGGGGACTGGCGGAGACATGGTGAGGACGGCGGTACGAGGCTCGGCGGCAGGGCTGCCGACGGGCTCCCCGACAGGGGCGGGGCGAGTAGCGTTGACAGTGTAAGCGGAATCTTTCGCGGAATTGTAAGACTGGGCGTAGAAAGAAGGCGCGGGAGCGGGCGGGGCGGGCGGAGGGACGGGAATCGAGGCTGGCGTTTGGGTGGAGGCAGGGCCAGAGGGGAACGCGGGCGCGGGGATTGGCGCGGGCGGCGGAGTGTTGGGCTCAGAGAAGAGTGGCATCTGCGAGGTTTGCGGCGAAGCGGGCGGCGGATTCGCGGCGGCGGAGGCGGGTTTCCAGAGCGTCGAAGAGCCGCAGCGCTTGCAGTAGCGGAGGACAGCGCCGTTGGTGGCGCAGATGTCGGCTTCAAAGCTGGAGTCGTCGATTTTTTCGGGGGTCTTGCAGGAGCTACAGACGAGGGAGACAAGGCCGAGCTGCTTTTCGATTTCGCTGACGGGAGGAAAGTCGATTTCCCAGAAATTGAGATGGAGATCGAAGAAAGCGACGCCGTAGGTGTGCTGGCCGGATTGTTCACCGAGGTGGCCGACGACGCGGATTTCGGCTTCCTTGTTTTTTTCGGTCCAGCGAAGGACGAGCTCTTGCTCGGGGGAGAGCTTGTGGCGGGAAAGAATGCCGGCGCCGTGAAGGCTGAGGAGGACGGTGGTAGTGGGTTCGGAGAAAACGCGGCCATCCAAATCGCTGCCGATGAGGAGGATGGGAATTTGTTTAGGGATGCGGGCAGAGCTACGCACAACCTGTAGTGGCAAGCGAGAGGCCAGAGGGAGGGACGGTGCGGGACAAATTAGTACCAGGGGAAAAGGAAGTTGAAAGTTCAAGGTTGAAAGTTGAAAGCGAAAGGCAGGAGCGGAAGAGACGAGCAGAAGAGCGAGGAGAACACGCAAGTGTGTTTCAAGTTGGAACGGGCGGGGAGCGGAAATCAGGGGCGGTCGAAATTAGACGGGTGCGAAAAGAGAGGGGCACCCGCCTCGGCGAGCGCCCATACGAGGGAAAACGGAAAAGATGCGCGAAGGGCTAGGGCTGCGACCCGGGCGCGGCGGAGGCCACGGCGCTGTTGCCGATGGCGTCACCGTTGACGACTAGCTCGACGCGGCGATTGCGCTGGCGGCCTTCGGCGGTGTCGTTAGAGGCGACGGGCTGCATTTTGCCGAAGCCACGGGCGGTGATGGAGGAAGCGGGCACGCCTTGCTCGGCGAGGAAATCGCGGACGGAATCGGCGCGGCGTTCGGAGAGCTGCTGGTTGAAATCGTCGCCGCCGACGCTGTCGGTGTGGCCCTCGATCTGGAGAGAGAGGCCGGGGTGGGCGAGGACGATGCCAGAGATCTTGGCGAGCTTTTCACGGGCGCCGGGCTTGAGCGTGTAGCTGCCGGTGTCGAAGAGCACGTCGGACATGTTGACGATAAGGCCGCGGGCGGAATCGCGCGTTTGCAAAATGGAATTGAGCTGCGCGAGGAGCTGGGCGCGCATCTGGGCTTTTTCGGCTTCGGATTGCGCGGCGGCCTGGCGCGCTTTTTCGGTTTCGGCTTCGGCGGCGCGCTGCTGGGCGAGGGCGGCGGAACGGTCCTTGGCGGCCTGGTCGGCGGCGGCTTGCGCGGCTTGCTGCTGGAGTAAGGCGGCGGCGCTGGCTTTTTCGGCCTCGGCTTGCTGGCGAGCGGCGGCGGCGGCAGCTTGCTGCGCTTCCTGCTGCATGCGGAGGGCTTCGGCCTTGGCGGTTTCGGCTTGCTGGCGAGCCTTCTCGGCTTCCTGGCGGCGCTGAACTTCAGCTAAGGCATCGGCGCGGGCGCGGGCTTCGCGTTCCTCGGCGGCTCTCTTGTCGGCGGCAATTTTGGCGTTGGCGTCTTCCTCGGCTTTTTGCTTCACGGCCATGACGCGGGCTTCTTCGGCGGTTTCGACGACTTCGCGGGATGCCGCGATGACGGATTTCTTGTCGCTCTTGCGGCCGTAGATTTCTTCGGCGTTGCGGAGTTGCGCTTCGGCCTTGGCGAGCGTGGAGGCGGCGTATTTATCGGCGAGCGCGATGTGCGCGATGCGAACGGAGTTGCGCGCTTCAAAAAGTTCGAGCGGTGTCTTGCGGTCGATGCCGAAGATGGCATTTTCAATTCTGGTGTTGGAGGAGGAGTAGATGCCGCGGCCGAGAAGCTCGTAGCTGGCGTCAATGTTTTCGACTTTGCCCAGGGTGGCGGGGCCGAAGACGTTTTCGAGTACCACGGTGTTGCCGGGCTGAGTGACGGCGAAGTACGGTTCGGCGGTGACGATCATGCCGAAAGTCTGCATGTCGGAGATTGCTTTCACTTCGCCGGCGCCATTCTTGAGCACGATTTCGCCGAGATTTACGGCGCGGCCTCCCGGAGAGACGGCCCAGAGAACGTAGGTTAGATATTCGAGGCCGAACTTGGTGGCTTCATCGAAGCCGAGGAATTTTGCGTCAATCTCGGTGCGGCTGCCCTTGTTCTGGACTCTGGCTTCGCCGCTGGCCTGCTGCATCAATTCGGTGCCTTGAAAATCGATCTTGGCGGCGCCGGCGCGGCGGTAGTTCACGGCCTTGGTGGTCCGCGAAACCGTTTTAGTGGGCGTGGCGGACGCGGGCGCTTGACCGCGCGCAGGAGCACCCAGAATGCCGAGGAACGCGGTTAAGACGAGACCTACCGATGCGATTTTCATGTCAAAACTCCCTATCGCCATGAAGGCGAAAGAAATTGCGAGGGCCGTAAACGGCCCTGGCGACGCTGCGAACCCCAGGGACCCAGGAAGAAGATTCGCGACAGAACCCGCATCGCAAGAGAACAAACGTGCGAGCGACGGGGTTATGTCGTTTCGTATCTACAGGCTAGCAAAGAAAGAGCAGGAGCAAGGCGGCGCCGAAGGGGTCTTTGTGCAAATAATTACCCGTCCGGACGGACAGGTGCGTGTATCGGGGAAGAGGCTATCCCGGAAAGGTTACAGGGAGCGCAAGAATTCCAGTAGGGCCTCCTGATCGCCGGGTTTAAGCTTTCGGAATTTTTCGGCGACATCCTCGGCTTTGCCGCGATGAGGTTACCAGCAACTCCTCTCGCTAGAGAGATCGGAGGAAATCGATGATTTCCTGTTGCTCTTGAGTGCTCAACTTATTGAAATGACTGATGACTCTATTGGCCTCGCTACCTTTGCTCTTGTGAGCGCCGATGGCCTCAACCAGATTGGATGTGCGTCCATCGTGAAGGAAGAAGATGCGTTGCCCGACTCCCCAGAGAGGGGCTGTCCGAAACTCGTCGGGCCCGGCGCCGCCTTGCGTAATGCCGTCAGCAAGACCTTTGCCCATGTGGTGGACGATCAGGTCAGAAAAAAGATTCACCGCTTTGTTGGAAAGCGCGGCACTCGGACTGGTCGAGGAGCCGCTTGCAATCTTTGCGCCCGTAGTCAGCGAGGGTGTATGGCAGTGGACACAGCCTATGGTTGCAAAGGTGGCGCGTCCCTTTTCGCTGGACGGCGTTGAAGGAGCGGGGGTAGGTGGAGCTAGCATGCGCATGAAGTTGGCAAACGCTTCGATGTCGGAGATGACGGCCGGATTGGAGGTGGCAGTAGTCGCAGGCGTCGTAAAGTTGAGAGCGTCATTCGGTGAGGGGAAGAAAAGACAGGTCGAAGTCTCGTCCCGCTCCTGAGGGAACAATTGGTTCGAAATTCCCATTTCCACGTTGTAGGCCTCGCCCGAGAACATAAGCAGGGATTTGTTTTGCGCCTTCCATCCGAAGCGAGTGATGGTGCCATCATTTGCGCTGCGATTCACGTTTCCGCTCAGATGCGCGTTCGGGTGGCCGTAAATGCCCAGAGCCGACTTCGCGCTGGTATTGGCTTGCATGTTGGCGAGAATGACGGAATCGGGAATCGCTTCAATCAGCCCTGACCCAAAAACGGGAGTGGGGATACGGAAAATAATGTTTGGATTCCCGCCCTGGCCCGTTAACGGATTTCCCGCGGGCAGGAAGTCCGGTTGCGCGATGCTGCATCCCGGGGCGTCGCTCCGCCCGCTGATCACGAAGAGGTCGTGCACTCCGCCGTCGGCGACGCCGTTACTTTTTTTGAAGCGCGCTTCGCGGACTGGGCCGTTTGGCGCGATGAACCAGGGCACGGTGTTGGTCGCCCCACTCAAGTGAGCTACGTCGGGCAAGGGGTTTTTCGCCGGACTCGAACCGCCCATATTCGGCTGCGAGTGGCAAGAGAGGCACTGGTTGGAGTTGAAGCGCGGCCCGAGACCGTTGTTCGAGCCTCCTTGCACAACCTCGATTTCGCCGAACCTGCCCTGTCCGTCCTGGAAGAACGTAGTTTCGTCCGCAGTCAAACCGTTCAGCGGACCGCCTGCGCCCGGCGGACCAGGGCGCACGCCGGGGTCTACGGGACTAGATTTGCTCTGGGACAAAGCGCAGGCGCACGTGAGCAAGGCCAAAGCTAATATTTCGCCAAACCTCTTCGACACAATTCTTCCCAATGTGAGGACACCAACGAAGAGTTTCATGAGGACCTCGGCTGGCTGGTAAGCAAAAATCTACGCTGATTTTCTCTGAAAGCCAAGCGGGAAATGGAGCCGCACGACGAACTGCGCGATGAGTCACACACGGCATTCCCTCAAACTGCTGGATCGGACTGCAGAACTTCGCGAGCCTCCCGCTGTCGGCGAGAGCCAGCTTCCGCGGAGGCCGACCACTTCGTACGAAGTTCTTCGGCGCGGCGAATCACGCGCTCGATGAGATCGGCGGTGGGCTGTTTCTTTGCGGAAGCCGCCGAGGCGGCACCGTTGGGAGAAATTTCCAGGAACTGGAGTTTTTCAAAAATGGGTTTCATGGCGCGGTCCGGGTTGCGGAAAAATTCGGTGCCGCGGATGCGCGTGAAGATCCAGCCCATGCGTTCGAGGACGGACTGGCGGTCGAGGTCCTCGGGAAGTTTTTCGAGGGGATGATAGCGGTCGCCGTCGCACTCGATGGCGAGGCGATGGCCGTTGCCTTCGACGACGAGGTCGATTCGAAACGCGCCGACGCGCCATTGCGGAGCGACATGGTAACCGGCGGCGATGAGGCGCTTCATGACTTCGCGCTCAAAGGTGGACTGCGTGCGCTTTTCCTTTTCATCGAGGGCGCGCATGAGGCGGCTGGGATCCTGAGCGTGCTCGATCAACTGGCGGCGAAGATCATCGGCCTTGAGGTCGTGGTTGGGACTGAGGGAGTGGACAATCCACATCTGGTCGCGGGCGCGGCTGGCGGCGACGTTGAAACGCTGCTTGAAGAGTTCCTGGTCGCGGAGGGAGAGCGGACCATGCTGTGCGGTGTCTACCAGAGAGATGAAGATGACGTCGCGCTCGTCGCCCTGGAATTGAGCGGCGTTACCGCAGAGAAGGTGGTGGAGTTCGTAGCGGTCGGGTGAAAGATACCCGCGGAGAAGATTGTCAATCTCGATGGCCTGTTCATCACCGACCAGGGAAACCACGCCGAAGCTGGTGGGCTCACCGGCATCGTTCTTCTTGTATTCGGGCTGTTCGATGGCGGCGGCGAGAAGCGAAGCGGTAGCCAACGCCTCCTGACGATTGACCTTGCCGTCGCGGCTCGAGCCGGAAACACGGTAGGCGATGGTGTGAGGACGCAGCCGAACGCGGCTGGCGTCGCGCAAAGGCTTGATGCGGTAGTCGTAGGAAATCAAGTTGCTGAACTGGATGATTTCCGGAACGCAGCGGAAATGTTCGACGAGGCAAGTCGTGCCGCCGAAGGATTGGCGTGCAAGGTCGTAAATGGAAATCTGGCCATCGTAGAGATCGGAATTGGGGATTCCCGGCAGGTATTGGAAGATGAGGTTCTGAATGATGCCAAGGTCCTGGCCGACGGCGGACGGGCTGACTTGTTCGTGGTCGCCGACGACTAGGACAGTTTTCCCCAGATAAAGCGCGACCAGGGCCATGACGTCGCTCTGGCTGGCCTCGTCGATGATGACAACATCAAAGCGAGTGACGCTGGGGTCGAAATTTTCGACCACGCGGGAAAGCGGCATGACCCAGACGGGGACGGCGCTGCGGCATTCCGACATTTTCCTGGCAGCTTCCGCGCGCAAGAGAGAAACGCGAATGCCGTGGCCTTTGCCGATGCGACGAATGGTATCCAGCCATCCGACGAGGGCCTGGCGCTGGCGGGAGGAAGTGCGGCGGGCCTGAGCGGACCAGGCGCGCTTGTCAATCAGGCCGACGGTAACGCGACGCAGCTGTTCGCGGAGTTTCTCGCTCTTGGTCTGGAGGGTATCGAGGGAAACGGCGGCGCGGCGGTCGAGCTCGTCATTGAGCTGGCGCCAAGTCCAGGCTGCGGCGGGATCGCGGGGCGGCTCCCCGCGGCCGTGCACGGTGGTGCGATTGCGAATGGCCCCGGCCCAAGCGGGCGCAGCGCTTTCGAGCTTGGCGAGCAGAGCGCGGCGGAGGTCGAGATCAGCCTGGCGGCTCTTGAGTTCCAAGAGGCGGTCGTAGGCGTCGCGGTAGTCGCTCGAATCCTCGTCTTTCACGGCGGCGAGGAGCTTGGAGATGACTTTCGAGGATTTGGCGAGGCGCGCCGCAAGCTTGAGGCGGTTTTTGAACTCGCGGGATTCTTCTTCGAGCTGGAGCAGCTTCAGCTTTTTATAACGCGAGTCGAGGATGGGAAGGAGGGAGTTCGCGACGGCTCTGCCGAGGCGCACTAATTCCCCATCAGCGCCGACGACTGGAGGCTGTTCGGCAAGAAACTTTTCCCAGCGCAGGCCGAGGTCTTCCAGCTGCTGTTGAAGTGGGAGCCAGGTTTGCGCGTGCCAGTTCAGGCAGCCCTCGATCGAATCGCAAAACTGCAGCAGTGTTTTTTCAACTTCATCGCCCATTTCGCTGGAAGGAGCCGTCCCGAGCGCGGCCATTTGGCGGTCCCAGCGGCCGGCAAGGTCCTGGCGCAAGTTCATGAGGCGCGAAAGTTGGCGCAGGGCTTGAAAGTGTTCCGCGAGGCGCGGGCGGGCGTTTTTGATTTTTGTGGCATCGATGAAATGGCTCCAGGCCTTGTGAGTGAGAAGCGTAAAAGAGCCGAGCTTGCCGCCACCCTCGAGATGGGCGAGGATTTCGCCCGCGATGCGCTCTTGATCCTCGAGGGGATGTTCGCGGGAAAGCTGCGGGCCGTATTTGAGGAAGGATTCCTGCGCGTTGGCGGCTTCGCGGTGGACGAGGCGGACGAAGCTGACCAACTGATCCCAGGGCTCGCGATGCGCGTCGCCGTACTTGCCGGCGTAAACGGCGCCGAGTTTCCACTTTTCCTTGCCGGAGAGAGGCTCGACAGCCTGAGTCAAAGCGGCGGCGAGGGATTCCAATTCATCGGGCGCACCTTGGGACGTGCCGGATTGCCAAAGATCGGAACGCAGATCGAGATCCTCCATGCCGAGGCGATTGCGTTCGCTCAGGGAGGCCTCGAAGTCTTCGGGACTGGGGAGATCGTGCAATTCCGGGAGGTGGCCGGAGAGTTCGGTTTCATCTTCGCGCGTGACGGTGACATTGGTGCGATAAAGATCGGCCAGTTCGCCGGCAGAAAGGGGCAACGGGGCTACGGCAGCAACAGGACCGGGAATCCAGCCGAGGGTATCTTTTTCCTGCGTTACTTTGCGGGCGGCGTCGGCGGGTGCCCAGGATTTTCCGGCGAGGACCAGGTCGCGATACTCGCCGGCGCGGGCGTCGGCGAATTGATTGCGTACATCCTCGAGCTTTTTCAGGAGTTCGCCGCGCTCGTTTTCCAATTTCTTCCATTCGATCTCGAGGGAGCCAGCATCAGCGTGCGACAATCTTTCCGCAATGGAGCCGACGGCGCTTTCGAGCTGCTTGCGGCTGTCCAAATCGCTTTCGAGCAGGCTGACGCACAGCGGACGCAGTTCCGGAACAATGTGATGGCGCACCATGCGCAAGGCTTTGGTGGTATGGCTGGTGACGAGAACGCTTTTCCCCTGGGCCAGCAGGTGGCCAATGAGATTTCCGATGGTGTGCGTTTTTCCCGTGCCCGGCGGGCCTTGAACCAGCACGCCACCGTATTCCTCGAGTTGCCTGGCGATGCGAATCTGTTCGGGATTGGCGGGTTTGCTGAGAAGGACTGAGGCGTCGGCTTCGCTGTACCGATTCGCCGAAGGACCCGTTTCTCCCGTGTCAGGCAGCGGAGATTCTTCCCCAACGATATTCAAGAGAGACCACGGCAAGTCCTCGCGCGTGCGAAGGTCAGCCAGGATGCCCTCGATAGCGGCGGCGAAGCCCAAGGTGCGCGCGCGCAGAAACAGAATGGGATCGCGGCCGATACAGGGATCGAGCGCTTCGGCGGCCGGCGCGCGGTCTTCGAGCAACTCGCCGCGCGGCGAGAGCTGAACCACCAGGCGTTTGAGAAACCCGGAAGTGGCTCCGTTCAGGAGCGGATGAAAGCCTTCCTGCTCGAGCTCTTCGCGGCAGCGGCCGATGGCGCGGCCGTCCACGTCGGTCATGGATTGGAAGAGAGCGGAGTAAAGTTCGACGGGGTGGTCGGCTTCCGAGAGAGTGAATTCGGGAACCGCAGCATTGAACTGAAGCTGCAGGCGCTGCAGGAGAATGGGATGGTAGATGCTGCCTTCAGAGCGCCGCCAACTGAGAATGCCGTCGCCGAGGACCAACTCAACGCGCTCGGCTTCGCGGTCGATGCGGCCGTAGAGCGTGTAGAGGGTCTCGAATATTTTCATCGCGGCGCGAGCGGGCCTTTCGTTTTTGGCCCATTCTTCCCGCGCCACTTTCCAACGCAGCAAAGCGTTTATGCGTGCCGGATCATCGGCGAAGTTGGCGATGCGCGTTTGGCCTTCTTGATCCGATTCGTTACGGGTGGAGCTGACGGAAGGTTCCCTGGAGGGGTCGTCCCACCCGGCTTCCAGCCAAGCGGTGATCGAGGCTGGGGGTTCAGGAGGAGAAGTAAGCGCAGGCCGCTGCACTTTGAGAACGAATCCGCTTGAACTGGCGTCACCGTTCTGAGGATCCGCGGACTTATTTTTCTCGGACGCGGATTTGGAAGCGCCCCGCTTGATGGAAGGATGGTCCGGCAGATCGTGCAACCAGAGGCTCCAGAGTTGCTCGCGAAGCTGGCGCCGGGCTGGATTGCGATGCTGGTTGAGGGCTTCCAGGTAGCGGAAGACACGGGTAAGCTTTTCCCGCGCGACGCGGAGTTTCTCAGGATTCATGACTCGCTGCCTCTATTCCCCCGGGGTGGGGAGGCTGGGCACGGCTGGTGAGAGATTCAGGATACCAGCGTTCCTCGATGGGCTGTCAATAGAACCCGGCTTGTGGAAAAAAGTTGGGCGGGGGGCGCGTGAACCATTGAACAGTGTATCTCTGCGAGTAGTGGCTCATTTCGGACAGTGTTTGGGTTTGGACCTAAACAAGAGCTGGTACGATTGCTTGAGGAGAATTCAAGTGCGACGGCACAATAAATCCGATCTTCCGCATCCCTACAAAAAGTTTGAAAAAACAGGGCTTTGGAAAGCTCTAAATAAAGGAATTCGCGACTTAGTTGAGAATCAAGACCTGAAGGAGATTGAGCGCCGAGAGTACATTGTGGGCTATCTCTGCAAGGTGTTAACTAGAAGTAGGGACAAGCTCTTTTCAAAATGAGTCACCACCTCCCTGCCCGAATCTCTTTGAATTTTGGCGCGCAAGAGTATAATGGCGTTCGTGAGGCCAGCAGGCTCGGCCCCACACCCACCCTGGGCCCGCCAATTCGGTATACCTTCATCCCCCACCGCTGAAGGCCGCTCCGAAAATTAGAAGAGCCTGTCACGGAACATGGACCTGAATCGACGCCAACAATTTAGAAAGGCGCCGGAGAAACTTGCGTTCCTGCAATTGGAGCGGGATGACGGCGGGACGGTGCTGGATGTCTCCGAAGGCGGCCTGCGGTTCGAGACGTTTGCTCCGGTTCATAAGAACGGGCCGGTCCATTTTTGGTTTTCTCTCAATCTGCGGGACCGGATCGAAGCATGGGGGGAAGTCGTCTGGACCAACGGCGCGAAAAAATCCGGCGGGCTGAGGTTTCTGCGCCTCTCCGAAGAAGCTCGCAGACACATTCGAGAGTGGATGGCGGAACTTCCCTCGCGGCGAGTTTCTGGCGGAAAGGCTGCGCCAAGCACCGGAGCCGATGGAACGCCGGGCAAGGTCCAAACCGGCAAATGGGATGCCGTCGCAGCTTTCGTTTCGAAAGCGCGGCCGCGGCGCCTGACGCTTTTGGCGGGGGGAGAGGATTCTGGAGACTTCAGCTTAGGCGCTTCGATTCGTCAGGAAGCGCTGAACCAAGCATCGGGGCTGGTTCCTGTGCAGAAGTATCTGGCGGCGAAGCGAAAACAACTGATATTCGGGATATTGCTGGGCATGTGCATCTCGGGCACCCTCGCGATGGCCGCTTTCAAGTTTTCGAGTTATCTCCGCCAGACCCGGGACGCCGGAAAGTTGGCCGGAGAATCTCGGGCGGCAAAACTTGAGGCGGAAGTTCAGCCGACGGCGCCGGCGATTGCAACTCCAGCGGCGCCCCATCCGGCCACCGGGGATATTTTTTCGCCCGGCAAGCAGAAGAGAACGACTTCTTCGGACAACACCCAGAATAATCAGAAGGCCGCCGCCCCATGGCAACCTCGTTCGCGCGCGATGGAACCTCCCGCATTGGCGGCATCGACAGGATCCTCCTCTTCTCGTGAGCCGCGCTTGGGCGACGATGCGAGTCTAAGCCGGCATTCGCGGACGCCCGCGCAACTCTGGGCTTCCGTGCAAGCCGGCAACAGCAAAGCCGCAGTGGAACTCGCCGAACTCTATATACAAGGCGAAGGCGTCCCGCGGAATTGCGCGCAGGCGCGCGTGCTGCTGCTGGTGGCGTCCGAAAAGCGAAATGCGGGCGCCATCAAGAGGCTGCAGGATCTGGACAAGACAGGATGTCCCGGCGAGTAAACCGCAAAAGAGATTTAGTTCCTTGCAAACGAATCAGACTGGGCGGCGGATGCCGAGCTTGCGCATGCGGGCCTGGAGTGTGGTGCGTTTCATGCCGAGAAGAACGGCCGCGCCCTTGGGGCCGGCGATGCGCCACTGCGTGTGCTTCATGGCGCGAAGGATGTGCTGGCGTTCGGCTTCTTCAAGGGTGGAAATTGTGGATGGTGAGGAGGCAGAGGAAGTCAGGGAAGCGAGAGATGAAGAGGAATCGGCGCCTGAGGCCGCGCCGGAGATGGCCGCGGACTTCAATTCGGCGAAGGGGATTCGCAGCTCTTTGCCGGGAGAGAGAAGGACGGCGCGCTCGATGAGGTTCTCCAATTCGCGCACATTGCCGGGCCAAGAATAGTGAATCAGGGCATCCATGGCGTCGGCAGGAATGTAGGCGACGTCCTTGTTGAGCTGGCGGCTGAATCGTTGTACGAAGTAGCGAACGAGGAGGGGAAGATCCTCGGCGCGCTCGCGCAAGGCGGGGATCTGAATGGGGAAAACGTTCAAGCGGTAGTAGAGGTCACTGCGAAAGGCGCGCTCGGCGACACGATTCGAAAGATCGGCATTGGTGGCGGCGACGACGCGGACGTCCACGCGCTGCGTGCGGTTGCCGCCGAGGCGTTCGAATTCCTGCTCTTGCAGCACGCGAAGCAGCTTGGGCTGAAGTTCGAGGGGCAGGTCGCCGACTTCGTCGAGAAAGAGCGTGCCGCGGTCGGCCAGCTCGAAGCGGCCGATTTTCTGGCTGATGGCGCCGGTGAAGGCCCCGCGCTCGTGGCCGAAGAGTTCGGATTCCAGAAGCCCGCTGGGAATGGCGGCGCAATTGATTTTGACGAAGGTGCGATCGCGGCGCGGACTGAGATTGTGAATGGCGCGGGCGAAGAGCTCCTTGCCGGTGCCGGTTTCGCCTAGGAGAAGGACGGTGGTGCCGGCGGGAGCGGCGAGCTCCACCTGCGCCAGTGCGCGCTTGAGCGCGGGACTCTCGCCGATGATTTCCTCGAAATTGAATTCACTGCGAATTTCTTCCTCGAGGTAGAGCTTTTCTTCCGCGAGCTTATTTTTCAGAGCCTCGATTTCCTTGAAGGCCAGGGCGTTTTCCACGGCGATGGCGATCTGCGCGGCGACTTGTTTCACTAGCTCCACGTCTTCCGGAGAGAAAGCGTCGCCGCGGCGGGTGGCGAGGTTGAGCGTGCCAAAGGCGCGTCCGTGGGTGATCAGCGGAACGAAACAGAAAGTTTGCAGGCCTTCGGCGCGGAGGGCGCGAAGGACTTCGCTGGGGAAGCGGTCGAGTTCCGCGTCGCGCACCAGGAGCGGCAGGCCATTGGCGATGGCTTGCCCGGAGGGAGAAGCGTCCTGCGAAATGGTGATTTCCTGCTTGATGAGGTTCTGGTGGCCGGGAAAATCGAGTGCGTGAATCTTGAGCAGCCCGGTTTGCGCATCGAGAAGCGCGAGGCTGGTGTAGTCGTGGTGAATGACGCGCTCAAGAGTGTTGACGATGCCGCGGAAAACCTCGGGCAGTTCGCGGCTGGTGACGAGGATATTGTTGAGTTCGAGAAGAACCCGGAGGCGGTCGCGCTCACGCGAGAGTTGCGCTTGATAGGCCTGAGAGGTTTCGAGATTCAGGGCATTATCGACAGCGACGGCGACCTGGCTGGCGACGCGCTCCATGAATTGCAGCTCCGTGTCAGTGATTCCCTGGGGGACCAGGCGGCCAAAGCCCATGGCGCCGAGGCGGTGCTGCGCGGTGGTGAGCGGAAGGATCGCAATAGAGCGCACGTTGTGCTCGCGATAGCGCTTCAGGAACTCCGGGAAGCGCGTCTCCTCCTCGGTGTCGCTCACCACAAAGGCCTGCTGCGTTTGCCAGACCCAGCCGGCGGGGTTGCCCTCGACGGGAGACTCGGTGCCGGTCGGCTTATCGGAGGGGAGGCGCGTTTCCAGTACATGGAGACGCATGACGTTGCGGGAAGCGTCGTGAAGAACGAGAGTGAGGAAATCGAAGTCGACCACGGAATGCAGCCGGCCGGCAAGATCGTGGAAAAGCGCCGGCAGATCGCGCTGTTGGGCGATGGCTTCGCTGACTTCGAGCAAAGCTTCGAGCTGACGCCGGGAGTGTTCGAGCGGCGAAGCGAATACCACTTCCGGCGGCGAGATGACGGGGTCCGCCATAGAAAGCAGGATAACACCCAGGTTGGCGGAGGCTCAACTTAGGCCGAGCGCACGTCGCGGATGGATTCCTCCAGTAGCACTGATGGAAATATTGACCGAATAGCGTTGTAAGCTCTGTTCCCGGCATGGCTTTGAATTTATGAATTCCTAATAGACTGCTCAGGATTTCCTTCGCGTCCTTTCCTTACCATCGGAAACGATCGTTGCAGGACACGAGTTGTTGCCTAAGCGATTCGTGGATGCCTTCACGACTGTCAATTGTGATTCGTTGTCGCAACAAATCAATTTGTTGCGCTCCGGATCGAGAGACATACGAGGGCGGCAAGGAGTCAAGGAATTTCATGTTAACTGGTCCAAAGGGCACGGAGAAGGATTCGATTGCACAATGTAGTGTTTGTGGGCATATCCAGGAATTGTTCGAACTTCCTGGAAGAACCGAGAAATGTTGTTTGGAATGCAGTGCAGACTTGGCGACGGCCATTCTGTTGAGTACTGAGATTGACGCCGCGACGCTGGCCGGCAGGAGTACCAACGCATTAGCGCGCGAATTTTCCGAAATCAGCAGCCGGATGCTGGAACGATCTCAATCTGCCGAACTCGGCAATGATTAAGATTTTACTCGTCGGGATCGCTATACCGTCGAGCGGAATTCGCATGTAACCTCGGCGACTTCGAGCGAGACTTCGAGCTGGCGCCGGCGAAGGGGAGCGCTCCCGCTACTTTTCATGGAAACGGAGACGTTTCGATAAGATCACCAAGAATTGGCGTAAGCGATCCCACAACGGGAGGGCACGACGACGATTGAGATTTGACTGGCGCTTGCGGGCGAAACTGCGGGCGGCCATCTCTAGACCCACCCAATCGATATCTTCCAGCGCGGTACATTCCTCATCCGAAAGTCCGGCACGTCGGGCCTCGCCGCGCGGGTTTGCTTTGAAGCGCGCGCGAGCCCCGACATCCACGTAAATGCGCGCCAAGAAAGCCTCGAATGAGTGCGCGCTCATACGAACACCTCCTGGGCAACAATGCGCCGGGCCCTGCCGCGGGCGAGAGCCTGGCGAGCCAACCGCATCTGTGCGAGCAAGCAATCCATCGAGGGATAGGCGCCGTCGCGTTCGAGTATCACGGTTAGCGAGTTCGATGAAAGTGCGGCGGCTTCCTCCAATAATTCGAAAACAGGATCGGGAACATCGTGGAGGTGATCGTCGAGAAGACGCTGGCGGCCATCGGGCGCGGAAATGAATTTTCCGCCAGCGATGTGAATCGCCTTGATTCGCGCGGCGGGGATTTGCCGGAGAAAGATTTTGGGATCGTAGCCGTGATTCAAGCCATTGGCGTAAACGTTGTGAAGATCGAGCAGCAGGTCACAGTCCGATGAAGCGAGGATGCCGCTGATCCATGCGGACTCGGAGAGAGTGCTGCCGGGCGGGTCGATAAGCGTGGCAATATTTTCCATCATGGGCCTGCTGCCGGCCAACGCGGCGGCGCGCGACAAATTTTCGGCCGCACCATTCAGCGTGTCCACCGTGCGCGGAGGCGCAGCGAGGTGCCCGATCTCGATTCCCTCTCCGCGGACGAAGGCAAGATGCTCGGACCAGAATTGCGGTCGCACCTGCTCGACAAGGCGGGCCATTTTTTCCAGGCGTTCGTTCTCGACAGGAACGGACGAGGCTAATCCCATCCCCACGCCATGCAGAACGACGGAAACCTGGGAGGCTAAGGTCTTGAGAGCGCGAATGTCACGGCGAGGCGCGTCAAAAAAATCGTCGGCGATGACTTCGAGCATGTCGATGCGATCGAGGTGACTGAGAATCCCGGCGGCGAGATCAGCGCGCCAGCCGAGGCCGACTTTGTCCGCGAAAGTATTCATCGTCTCAACTTCCGCAACCGCCGCACCCACCGCCTCCGCACCCCCCGCCCCCTCCGCACCCCCCGCCGCCACCGCAACTAGTCGTGCCGCAAGAGGAATCGCCAGAGCCCCAATTGCTGAAGTTCCAGCCACCAGATCCGCGAGCCGATTTGCGCGGAAAAAGAGCCGCCACTTGAGGGAAGAGGATGGGAGAGACTTCCGTGAGCCCGTAGGCGGAAGCCAGCCAAACAAGGTCCGTGGTCGCACCGCCGGGACGAAGCGAGGTGGCGCGAAGGCGAAGCGAACTGAAAAGGGACTTTACGTCTTGGAGGAACTTATCGCCACGCGCGGTGCGCGACGGATTGCTCGTTCTCAAGGTTACGTAGGCGGCGAGTCCGGCAAGAATGATCAGAAAGAGGATATTAGTGCGGCCTCGGCTGAGAGCAATGATGATTTTGACGCCAGCGACGCCCAATAAAACGTAGATAGCCAACATAAGCCGGCGGCGGCGCGCGGAACGAATTTCTGGATCAGGTAGGAGGCCGTACGCTTCAAGCCTGCAGGCGTAGTCAGTGCAACCCGCTAGTGAATCGAGTGTGGAGCTGACAGGTCTTGCTGTCTTGAACGCTTCGAGGACGCTCTTCTCGATGGGGCGCTTCACAGTATCGATAGCGATGGGATCTTTCAGTTCGAGGTGGTTTTCGGCAGCTCCAGGAAAAAGGACAGATGTTCCCGAGCTTTTGAGGGTCAGCAAACTACGGTCGATGAGCGAGAGAGCGGCGACACGAAGAGCTTCGCTCTCGCCGCCGCGAAGAAAAGCGACGAGATAGGGATCGTCGAGAGGAGGTTTTCCGGCGTCTGGGCGTTCGTCGCGCCGGCGAAGGTAAAAAAGGATAAAAAGGACGATGGCGGAAAAAATGAAATAGAACAGCAAAAACTCAGGACCGCGAAGATCAAAGGGATTCACGGCGCACCTCGCCGGAGAGCGTTTCGGCTTGGGAGTGCATGCGGCATGCGAGGTCCAGCACCTGAAAAAAAAGGCGCGGGGCATCGCCGGGAGCGGCAAGTCGAGATTCCTGAGTGGCAGAAAAGGAGGCCAGAGTTTGCGGCCAATCCGTGAGGCCGAGCTCGCCGCCGACGAGTTCGAGCGCGTTATGCGAGGAAGGGGCAGGGCGGCCTCGAAGTTCGAGGAGCGCGCTAGCCGAAGAGCGCAAGGGACCAATCGCGCGGGCGATGACAAAGTTTAGTTGTTCTTCGCGCAGACTGCGGGAAACGTAGGAGGCGCGCAGGCGAAGAATTTGATTCAAGAGCTGTTGCTTGAGCTCGAGGAGCTCGATTTCTCGCGGGATCGAGATTGCAGCGAAGGGGTCATCCCCATGAAGAACGACTCGCCGACGAAGAATGTCGGCAAATTTCGAAGCGAACGAGCGAGCCGCGGCAAGGATTTCTTCCTTCAACAGAAACATGGGGTGCAATTGAATGGCCGCTTGCGCGAGCCGGAGCCGAGCACGCAAGGGATCAGCTTTGGCCAGTTCGAAGGAGGAAAGGACCAAGACAAGGTTCACGTCGGAAGTTGCACGCAACTTGCCTTCGGCGGCGCTGCCGTAAAGAACTACGGAGAGCAGTTCCTTGCCAAACGATTCCCGAGCGGTCTGCAAAAATTCATCGAGCACCTGCTTGACCTGGGGTGGGAGTTGCGGAGCTTCCAGTGGCCTCGAAATGGTCATGAAGGATCCGGCGTGCTCAGACTTGAAAACGTAGAGACGCAATATCCAAGACACAGCGATGCTAGGATGCGCCCTTTGGAAAGTCAACGTGGCGCAGCAACGGCGCTGATGTGTGTAGCGATTTCGTTGAAGGCGCTCTTGGAACTGGAGATGACCTCGTTGGCGCCGAGGCTCTCCAAAATCTCCGTGAATTCATCCAGGTAGCAGCGAACGATGATGGTGGCTTTCTTGTTGCGGTCGCGGGCGCGCTTGGTGACGAGTAGCGCAGTCTCAATGACGTTCGAAGTGATGACAATGAGGCGGGCGCGGTCCACCCCGGCGTCGATCAGGGTGCTCTCTTGCTTGGCGTCGTCCACGATGACGGGTTCGCCCGCCCGAATCAGATCGTCAACGGCCATGGAATCCTTTTCGACCAGCACGTACGGCCGAGCGGTCTCGCGAAGATGGTCGACCAAGTGGCCGCCCAAATGGCCGCGGCCGACTACGATTACATGATCTTTCATTTCGCTGGCGAGCATGCGGCATCCTTCCTGCGGATTATAACGTTGCAGCGCTTGAAGAATGAAAATAGAAATGACGATTCCGAATAAGGCGCACTGTCCCCAGAAAGAATAGAGAACCCATAGGGATCCCGGGTGGACGCGGAGATAGATGGCGTTCAAGAAGGCTTCGGACAGAGAAAGATGTTCGACTTGGTGGAAGATAATGGTTCCCATGGCGAACCACAGCGCGAGCAACGCGAAGCCCCAGCGGCTCTGCCGGAGAAAGAGCGCAATTCGAATCCAGAAGAAGCGGCGCATAAGTACCTGCTGGCGGAATGCTAGGCGGCGCGACGGAGCAAGTCAACGCGAAGCAACAATTAGGATTGCAAGTAGGAGGGAAGAACAACCGCAGGACGGAGTAGTGCGCGGCCGGATTGCTCGCAAGGTAAACTCAGAGCAGAAAAAATCGGAGAGAAGCGAATACGACTTCCGGCGGCGAGATGACGGGTTCCGCCATAGAAAGCAGGATAACACTCGCGTCGGCGAAGGCTCAACTCAAGGCGTGCGCGCGCGCGCGGGGGACGGGAATCCGCCGGTGGCTCTGCAATGTCCTGGCACGCAGGCCAGGTGAATGACAAACGTTGTGTGTGAGAAAAAGCAACGAGGGCGCTGTCCATCGTTAGATGGAGAAGCGCCCTCGTCAAAAGTTAGCCGAGCCTGGTATGGGCAACTCTGCCGAAGTCTTGCCCGGGATGCTGCCCGCACCAGGAACAGCCAGTTTAGTCAGCTTTTGCGCCGTGTACCTCCTTCCTTACGGCAAAGGAACGTTGATCACGGTGTTGACCATGGTCACCGACGCATTGAGTGCCAACGCTCTGCCATTCAGCGTTGTTATCGCCACGTTGCCGGCGGTGGAGAACGTGATTCCCGCCGAAGCGATGATGGTTCCCACCATGGTGCCGCCTCCTGCGGCGTTAATCGTCGCGGCGCTGCCGACCTGCCAATAGACATTCTTGGCCTGGGCGCCGCCGATCAGGATGATGCTGCGAGGGGCTCCCGGGGCGCCGACAGTGAGTGTGGACGCCATCTGGAAGACCCAAACAGCATTGGCGTCTCCTTTGGCGTCGAGGGTGAGATCCGTTCCCGTTATCAGGAACGAGCCCGACGCGGAGGTATATACGCCAGGGGCAAGGGTTAGGGCGCCAAGCTGGCCAGCGCCTGGATCTGGACCTCCTGGCAATCCTTTGAGGGTGTTAAACGCCTTTTGCGCGTCTGCCAAGGCCTGCGTGGCGATCGCGAATGTGGCGGCAGTTCCTTCATTAGGACACGTAACAGTGGGTGGCGGGGTAGCGGTGTATATAGTGCCGTTTACGACTCCAACGTTAAGTGTTGTCTCAGTATAGATGCATCCCGATGGCGGGTTGTACGGGATCGTCGTGTCGTGGAATCCAGTCACCGTGGTCGAAGCACCGGTGGTCCCAATATCCCCGTTAATCACGGTGTTGATCCCCGAATTGGTTTCCCCGGCGGCGCCCCCCATTGACCCTGCGAAAGTCCCGGCCGCTCCAAGGCTGACTGGCCCTGTACCCGTCGTTGTGCCGACCGTAAAGGTCCATACCTTGTTTGCCGCCAAGGCATTGCCGGAAAGGTCTTTGGCCCCGGTTGTGACCGTGGCAGTGTATACGGCGCTGGCTGTGAGGTTGGCGTTTGGAGTAAACGTCGCGATAGTGCACCCCGAATTGCAGCTGACTGTTCCGGTTACGCTGGTTGTTCCGGGTCCCGCCAGCGTAAAGGTTATTGTGCTGATCGTTGCAGGGTCCATGCCCGTGCTGAAGGTTGCGTTGATTGTCTGGTTCTTGTTCACATTGGGCGCCATATCAAGCGGGACTGTCGAAGTCACCGTGGGTGCGGACGTATTTGAGGTCGTACCTGTTGTGAAGTCAAAGACAAAGGGGCTTGCCAGTGCATTGCCTGCCAGGTCTTTAGCCCCGGTTGTAATCGTCGCAATATAGTGAGAACTGGCTGTGAGATTGGCACCTGGAGTAAAAGTTGCGGTTGTTCCAACGTAGCTCACCGTGCCCGCAACAGCTGTTGTTGTGCCTAGCGTTACGGTGAATGTTGTTCCGGAGATCGTGGCCGCGTCCATTACCTTGCTGAAGGTTGCGGCGATTTTCTGATTCAGCGGCACACCCCCGACTCCACCCGGAGGGTTCGTGGAAATCACCGTTGGCGCGGTGGTGTCCGCGGTCGCACCCGTTGTGAAGGTCCAGACAAAGGGGCTTGCCAAAGAAGTGCCTGACAGGTCTTTGGCCGTGGCCGTGATCGTGGCGGTATAAGTAGTACTGGCTGTGAGATTGCCCGTGGGCGCAAAGGTCGCAACATTGTTTGCCGCATTATAGCTGACTGTTCCGGCTATGTTCGTTGTGCCTACCAACGTAAAAGTGGCTGCGGTGATGGTTGTGGGGTCCATGGCCTTACTGAAGGTTGCGGCGATTTTCCTGTTGATGGGGATGCTGGTGGCGCCATTGGCAGGGTTCGTGAAAGTCACCGTGGGGGCGAACCCGGTTACCGTAAACGTCTGCGTGCCACTGGGCCCGCTCGCGTTCGTTACGGTGACGTTCTGAGCGCCGGTCGGAGCGCTTAGAGCGATGGTAAACGTCGCGGTGATAGACGTGCTGCTCACCACCACCGTGTTGCTGACGGTGATGCCCGTCCCGCTCAGCGCAACCGTCGATCCAGCCGCGAAAAGCGTTCCCGTTAGTGTGACGCTCACAGCCTGTCCCTCCGCGCCGGAACTCGGGCTAACCGAGGTCAGCGTGGGTGCGCCGGAGTTCACCGTGAACGCCTGCGAACCGCTGATCTTGCTTCTGCTGGTCACCGTGACGTTCTGGGCGCCGGTCGGAGCCGTCGCCGCGATGGTGAACGTCGCGGTGATGGATGTGTTGCTCGCCACCGTCACGTTGCTCACGGTGACGCCCGTCCCGCTCAGGCTGATCGTAGACCCAGCGGCAAAATTCGTTCCCGTCAGTGTGACCGCCACGGCCGCTCCCTGGATGCCGCTGCTCGGAGCGATCGCGCTCAGCGTGGGACTAGGTGTTCCCCCGCATGCGGCCATGAAAAAGGCGAGCAGGAGTGCTATTCCGAGGCCCAGCGGCGGCATTTTGCCGGCGCCGTATTTCCAAAGCGGGGACTGCTTTCTATTGACGGACATTTCGTTTCTCCATTCCTCAGTTGAGTGGGCGTAATTTCGAATGACGGAACCTTTTCGTGTCAACATTTGGGGCGTCGGCTCAAGAACGCAACAGCCTTGGGGGAGCTTTGAATTTATAGATGAGAACAAATCGGGAGTCTGTACACTTTAGAACACCTTACGAACGATGTATTTTCCTGGTATTCGAGGTTCCGGGAAATCCAGTCAAGTCAAACTTGATATGTCGTAAGCCTGAGCGTGTCGAGCGCCCGTGGCGACGAGCTGCTCGATGGAGTCGACGGACTGGATGCCACCGCGGGCGCCGACGGCGGTGCAGTTGAGCGCGGCTGCGGCGCATGCGAAATCGAGCTGGCGCGGCAAAGGCCAACCTTGCAAGAGACCGTAAATGAAGCCGGCGTGAAAAATGTCTCCGGCACCCGTGGTGTCGACGGGCTGCACGTGAAACGCAGTGGCGTAGTGGAATCGCGTCCCGTCCCAGGCCAATACCCCCTCTTCGCCCAGTGTGGCAGCGGTGAGGCGGCAGCCAAAACGTTCCCGAAGGGCGGGTAGGGACTTGCGCAAATCCGGTTCTCCCATCAGCCGGCCCGGAATATCTCTGCTGGTAATGAGATAGTCGACGTTCTTCAGCAACGCTTCGACGCCGGGGTACAATTCGTCCAAGTCAGCAATCGTCGGCACGCCATGGGATCGAGCCAAGAGAGCAGCTTTGGTCGCTGCAAGCGTATCGTGGCCGTCGACGTGAAGGGCGCGGGCATTCACGATCCATTCCTCTTGGAGTTCATCGGCTCGCAGGGTCAAGCGCTCGTCCCGTTTCCAAAGCACGGTGCGCTCGCCGGAGTCATCAACAAGGATGAAAGCCTGCTGGCTGGAGCACCCGGATGCAATGAAGACATGCGCTTCGACGCCGAGGCGTGCAAATTCCCCGCGGTGGAGTTCGGCAGCGCTATCGTCGCCGACCTTCCCGATGTAACGCGTGCGCAATCCCCAGTGCTGGCACGCCACCATGGCGGTGGCAACCTGGCCTCCGGGCAAAACCTTCGCGGAGCGAAATTCGACTTTGGACCCGCGTTCGGGATAGTGTGCGACGGGAATCAGGGTGTCGGTGGCGTTTAGCCCAACTCCGACCACGTCGACTTTCGGTGTTTTTTTCATGCCTGCCGGAGCCACTCTAAAGGAAGTGCGGAAGTTTTCAAAGGCGGGATGGCCCTTCAGTGGAAGCGCGTGGTGCGCCAAAGGGCGAGGCCGCAAATAACGAGAAACATGAACAGGACCGCAGCCAATAGGGCGGCCGGTCCCCAGTGCAAGGACATTTGCGGGACGCGAGCCATGGCGGCGAAGATCACGAAGATGCTGGTGGCGGCGACGACCAAGAGCCAGTCCAGCCCGTTGCGGGAAGGTTTGGCCTCACCGAGGACCTGGCGCCCGTCCATACGGGCCTCGACAAAATCCGCGGCAACGCCGTAGCGGTCGCTCTCGCGGACAGCCGCCTCTTTCCAGCGCGTTTGCTCTTGACCGGTGGCCGAAGAAAACGCAATGGCGGCCACTCCGAGCATCATGAGCAGGGATCCGCCGATAACTTCCACGTAGACAGTGGAACTGCGTCCGTGCAACTCTCCGAAAACAAAGATCCCCCACAACAATCCCCAGAGCTGATTGGAATTGGAAAGCGGGATGCCGCGGCTGATGCCCACATACTTTGCAGCGTACTGCTGGAAGACATCGCCGATGACCCAGACAAAACCTCCGAGCATCAGCCAGAAAACAACGCTGCGCGCGCCCGACAATTCTCGCCAAAGCGGATTCAGCCCCATCGAACTTACCGAGAGGATCGACATCATTCCCAATTCGCCGAACGAAAAAAAGGTCACAAACGAAAGTGGATTCATGCCGGTCAAATAAGCCTTACGGTAGGGGATGTACATGGTGCCCCAAAGAATGCCCGCGCCAAGCGCGGCCCAAACACCGCGAAAGGAATGCGCCGCTGGAGCCGAAGTTGAAGAGGCCACGGCTAGCAAGGCCGCGCCGGCGCACATTACGAGTGCGCCGCCCAACACACCCGTCCACCGCCGCCAGCCAGCCTGGCGCAGTTCATTGAAAAAGAGAAATCCCCAAAGAATGCCGAGAAGGCTATTCGAATTCCATAAAGGAAAGGCGATGCTCAAGCCGATGTCACGGATGGCAAATATCGTGAGCGTGTTAGCCACGGCCCAAAGACATCCGGCGAGAAGCGCCCAAATGACAAGGTGAGGGGCGCGGCGGACATCGGCGCGAACGGACGAAGTACCCAGAATGAGCGCGGGCAGGCTCCAGCGCGCGAGAAAAACGCCAATAACCATGATTAACGAAATGACCATCGGCGAAAGGCCGATGGAAACAAGCTTGGTGGGCGCTTCCGCGGCGCCGAGCCAGGCTCCCGCGGCAAAGCCGGAAAGAACGCCGAGCAATTGAAGCTGTTTCGATCGCGACACGTTTTGGATTGCAGGGGCAAGCTGGGGCGTTTCGGCAGGCGACATTTCGCTCCGATCGGAGAATCAACGAATAAATCGAAGTAGAAGCAATCCGCCCATCAAGACGGCGACAGGCACCCAGAAATGAATATCGCTGAGGATACTGCCCCACCAGCTTCGAGAAGCGGCATCGCGGACCACTTCTTTTCCGGAGGATAGACTCATGATTGGTGCGCATTATATCCCCAAAGTCTTCGTTTGTTTGAAGAGTAGAACTGCCCCGGTTCTCCCCGAGCGCTTGTCGTAGCCGCCAAAGATTTTGTCAACGCGGCTTTACTTTTCCTATGCTCGCGGGGAGGCTGGCCCTAAAATGTTGCGACAGCTATTCCATTCTCGAGGAGTGAAATGAAGCCACGGCTCCAGGTCATGAAATTCGGCGGCACATCAGTCGGCGATGCGGCTTGCATCGCCAGGTCGGCGCAAATTATCGCGGCGGCGGCGAAGGAGGGCGGCTGCGTCGCCGTGGTTTCGGCGATGAGCGGTGTGACCAACCGGCTGATCGCGGCTGCCAAGAAGGCTCAGGAAGGGGACGCCGCCGGAGCCGCAGAGATTCTCGACGCGTTGCGGCAGCAGCACGAAGCCGCGTTGCTCATTCTTATCCCGCAGGAAGAAAAACGCGCGCGCCTCCGGCAGTGGAGGGAAGAGGTGCTCGCCGAGGGGCGGCGGCTCTGCGAAGGAACGGCGCTGTTGCGGGAACTCACGCCGCGCGCCCTCGACGCGATTTCCAGCCTGGGGGAAAGGCTCTCCGCACCGCTGGTGGCGGTGGCAGTCCGCGAATTAGGTCAGCCGAGCGACGCGCTCGAAGCGACGGAGTTGATCGTGACGGACGCGTTTCACGGCGGGGCGGAACCGCAGATGGAATTGACGCGCGCGAAATCGCAAGCGCGGTTGCGGCCGCTATTGGAGAAAGGAATCGCCCCGGTCGTGACGGGTTTCATCGGCGCCACGATGGAAGGGCAACTGACCACGCTGGGCCGAGGAGGCTCCGACTATTCGGCGACAATCCTCGGCGCCGCGATGGATGCGGATGAAGTCATCATCTGGACCGACGTCGACGGCGTGCTGACAGCAGACCCGCGGCTGGTTCCCGAAGCGCGCACCATTCCCGTGATTTCCTATCGCGAAGCCGCGGAGCTGGCGTACTTTGGCGCGAAAGTCCTGCATCCAAAAACGCTGAACCCGGTGGTGCAGGCGGCGATTCCCGTGTGGATTCGAAACAGCTTTGCGCCCGACCGGCCGGGCACGAAGATCACTCCGGAAGGGCGCAGCATTGGCGGCGGCGTAAAGGCGCTGACGGCGATTCGCGACGTAACCTTAATCAGCGTGGGCGGCCCGGGAATTGTGGGATTGCCAGACGTGGTGGGGCGGACGTTTTCGACGACCGCAGAAGTCCGCGCGAATGTCCTGCTCATTTCGCAGTCGTCCTCGCAAAACGATATCTGCTTCATCGTTTCCACCGTCGATGCTCAGCGCACCGTGGCAGCGCTGCGCAAAGAGTTTGCGCAAGACCTGGCGCACCACAAGGTCGAGCACATCACCGTGGATTCCAATATCGCCATCGTGGCCGTCGTGGGCGAGAACATGCGCGGCACCCCGGGAATCGCCGGCCGAACCTTCAACGCGCTGGGGCGCGAGAACGTGAACTTGATCGCCATCGCCCAGGGCTCTTCGGAAAGCAACATTTCCTTCGTGATCGACGAGAAATCCGTGAAAACCGCGCTGAATACGGCCCACCGCGAATTCGGCCTCGACGCAGTGCCACAATAGTAGCTTCAACGCGCTCGCCAGTGGGGCACGTTCAAGAGGTTCGCGGAGGAATGGTTTGACACCAGCACCTGACTACATACGTGATATAAGCTTTTAAAGTGGTTTCAATGTCAAGGGAGTTTGGTTGCCTCCCTTGAACGCTTCGCGAATCCCGATGAAACTCCTCGCGCCCGTATTCGTGTTTCTTGCCAGTGCTTGTTCCTTGTTCGCCCAGTCAAAATCCCCAATCCTAATGCCGGGGTTGGGCCAACATCACCACACAATCTCCACAAAGAGCCCTGAAGCACAGCGTTTCTTCGATCAGGGACTCACACTGGTTTTCGCTTTCAACCACGAGGAAGCCGCCCGTGCATTCCGGCGAGCGTTAGAGCTGGATCCGCAGTCAGCGATGGCGTTTTGGGGTGTCGCTTTGGCATTGGGTCCATGTATCAATCTAATGGATGTCGATCCCCCTCACGAAAGGGAAGCGTACGAGGCTGTGCAGAAGGCGTTGTTGCTCGCGCGGGGCGCAACGGAACCTGAGCGCGACTACATTCAGGCTTTGTCGAAGCGCTACTCGCCCGACCCCAAGGTCGACTTGAGGAAGCTGGACGTGGAGTACGCCAAGGCGATGCGAGAACTGTCCAAACGTTACACGGACGATCTCGATGCTGCCACCCTCTATGCGGAGAGCCTGATGGACCTCCACCCTTGGAAGCTTTGGAGTCTCGATGGTCGTCCGGCAGAAGGTACTGAGGAGATTGTCGCCGTATTGGAGTCAGTGTTGCGACGCGATCCTGACCATCTTGGCGCGAATCACTACTACATCCATGCCACGGAAGCATCCCCCCATCCCGAGTGGGCCTTAGCGAGCGCCAGACGTTTGGAAACCCTCGCACCCGCTGCGGGCCATCTGGTGCATATGCCCGCGCACACCTATATGCGTGTAGGAAACTATTCGGCGGCAGCGCGGAGCAATGCGATCGCGGCCGACACCGACCGCGTCTATCTGCGGGAGAGCGGCACAACAGGCAGCATGTACGACATGATGTATTACTGCCACAATCTCCACTTCCTCGCCGCCTCCTATACCATGGGGGGCGACTTCACCCACGCTAAGCAGGCCGCAGATGAGTTGGCAGCTCATGTCGGCCCCATGCTCCGCGAAATGCCGATGGCCGAAGTGTACGTGCCTACACCGATCTTCGTGCTCGTTCGGTTCCATCGTTGGGATGAAGTCCTGAAGCTACCTCCACCGAACCCCAGTCTGGCTATGACGACTGCGTTCTGGCATTTCGCCCGCGGAGCCGCGTTCGCCGCAAAGGGACAGCTTGCGATGGCAGAAGCTGAGCGAAAAATTCTTGAATCCGCACGCAAAGAAACGTCTGCCGATTTGGAGTTCAGTCTCTTTTTCAACAAAGCCCAAACCTTTCTGGGCCTCGCTGAGAGTGTCTTGGATGCTCGGATTGCCACTGCAAAAGGTGACCGGGAGCGAACGATCAAGTATTGGGAGAAGGCGGTAGAAATCGAGGACGGGCTTAATTACGGTGAGCCGCCCGAATGGTTTTATCCCGTTCGGGAGTCCCTCGGCGGCGCCCTGTTACTGAACGGCCAAGCGGATCGGGCGGAAGCTGTGTTTCGCGCCGATCTAGAACAGTACCCCCGAAATCCCCGGTCGTTGTTTGGCCTTCTCCGGACTTTGGAATCCCAGAAGAAGAGTGCCAACGTGGAAGAAGTTCGAAGAGAATTTGAGGCCGCTTGGAAAAACGCGGACGTGCCGCTCAAACTTGGGGACCTGTGAACCAACGTTCCTGAAAGTCTCGGGTTTTTGATTTCAAGATGGAGTTGCGACCGGAAATGGTAGGCCCGTGGGGACTCGAACCCCAGACCTCTACCGTGTCAAGGTAGCGCTCTAACCAACTGAGCTACGGGCCTAAAGTTCATAAAGTTTAGCATGGGTGGCGTATCAAGCGCAGTGGCCGGGCCCTGTGAAATTGGCCCTGCTTGGTTTCCCGCCCGGCGAATGATGCTCCCGACGAGAAATCGGGCGGTGTGGTAGTGTGTCCGGGGGAGAGCGCTGAAAGCATGCCGGTCAAGACCATCATCGAGCCGTTCCGAATCAAGAGCATCGAGGCGATTCGCCGCACCACGCGGGAAGAACGGCAGAAACTCATGGAGGCAGCGGGCTACAACCTTTTTCTCGTGCCTTCCGATGCCATTCTGATCGACTTGCTGACGGATTCGGGAACCGCGGCGATGTCCACAGAGCAGTGGGCGGCGATGATGCGCGGCGATGAATCCTACGCGGGCTCTCCGAGCTTCGCGCGATTTCGCGATTCGGTGAAAAACATTTTCGGTTTCCGGCACGTCATTCCGACGCACCAGGGCCGCGCCGCGGAACGCATTTTGTTCAGCGTGATGTGCAAAAAGGGCGACGTGGTCCCGAACAACACGCATTTTGACACCACGCGCGCGAACTGCGAATTTGTGGGAGCCACCGCGCTCGACCTCCCCACTTCGGAAGCGCAGGAGCCCGCACAAGTGCATCCGTTCAAAGGGAACATGGACGTGGCGCGGCTGGCAGAGACCATCAAGCGCGAAGGCGCGAAGAAAATTCCGCTGGTGATGCTGACGGTAACGAATAATTCCGGAGGCGGCCAGCCGGTTTCTATGGAAAATATCCGCGTGGTGAAATCCATCTGCAAGCAGCACGGGATTCCGCTGTACATCGATGCGTGCCGCTTCGCCGAAAATGCCTATTTCATCAAATTGCGGGAGAAGGGGTATGCCGCAAAAACGCCGCGCGAAATTGCGCGCGAAATGTTTTCGCATGCCGACGGCTGCACCATGTCCGCGAAAAAGGACGGCATGGCCAACATCGGCGGGTTTCTCTGCACCAACGACGATACGCTCGCGCAGCAGGAAAAGGATTTGTTGATTTTGACCGAGGGTTTCCCGACCTACGGCGGACTCGCGGGACGCGACCTCGAAGCGATCGCCGTGGGCTTGAACGAGGCGCTGGAGGAAGAGTACCTGGAATACCGCATCGCCTCGACGGCGTTTCTCGGAAATCACATCGCGAGCGAAGGCGTCCCCATCGTGCAGCCGCCGGGCGGACATGCCATATATATTGATGCACGCGCCTTCCTGCCCCATATTCCGGCGGAGCGATTTCCGGGCGTGGCGCTGGCGAACGAACTTTACCTGGAAGGCGGAATCCGCTCGGTGGAGATTGGAACGCTGATGTTCGGGGAGCACGCCAAAATGGACCTGGTGCGGCTGGCGATTCCACGGCGGGCGTACACGCAGAGCCACATCGAGTACGTGGTGGAAGTGATTCTGGACGTTTGGCGAAAGCGCGAGCAGATCCGCGGCTACGAAATAACGCAACAGGCGAAATTCCTGCGGCACTTTTCGGCCCGGCTGAAGCCGGCGGCGCACTGAGGCCGCGATGAAGGTAATCATTGATGCAAAACTGAAAGCGAAGTGCCCGCGGACAGCGCTAGGCTGCGTGACGGCGCACGTGGAAGCGGGAACAACGCCCGGCGGTTTGCTCCAGGAGATGAAATCGCGAGAGATGGAAATCCAGAAATTGCCTTTCCCGAGGGGCGTGCTGGAGTCGCCGCAAGTGGAAGCGACGCGCAAAGCGTACAAAGCGCTCGGAAAAGATCCGGCGCGATACCGCGGCTCGGCGGAAGCACTGCTGCGGCGGGTGGTGGCGGGAAAAGGCCTGCCGCAAATCAACGCGGTGGTGGACGCGATCAATCTCGTGTCGGTGGAAAGCCGTCTGCCGGTGGGGCTGTATGACCTTGGGCACGTCGTGGGTGAAATTGTTTTTCGCGCGGGCGTTGCGGGCGAAACGTACAAAGGCATCGGCAAGTACGACTTGAACCTGGAAGGCTTGCCATTGTTCGCCGATACCGTTGGTCCGCACGGGAGCGCGACGAGCGATTCAGAGCGAACGATGGTGACACCGGCGACCAAAGAGGTGCTCGCGGTGATTGTGTCGTTCGGCGGGACGGAGAACCTGGACCGCTGGGTGAAAAGACTGGGAGCGCTTTTGCAACAGTACGCGTCCGGGTCTGAGATCGTGACAAGCATTGCGAGTTGAAAATTTGGGACCGGTGTAGTTTGTAGTTAACCATAACCGGCACCCCACCCCCCGTGCTTTTTTGCAAAGAGTGCGGAATCGCTTGAAAACAAAAGGGTTGAGTTTTTGGCGAGTGCAAAAACGCGCAAAAGAGTGCGCAAGAATTTGAAAAGAAAGGGGATAGGGAATGGTGAAGGCAAAGGTTAAAAGTTATAGGCTGAACGTTGAAAGAAAACGAAGGATCTAAGGCCCTGACCGGGGCCCGGTAGGGTCGGGATCTTCGATCGGGGCGGGCGCCGACCATAGAGAACGCAGAGCGCGCAGAGCGGAAGGAAGAGACGACTAGAGCGCTCAAGTTGGTTGAGTTCCAGATTGGGAATTGTTGGTGTGCACCCCGGCAGTTTTCGTCCCGTAGAGGCATTCGGGATGCAAAATTCGCATAAGAGTGACAAACAAAAGAGATAAGCCGGGGCAACGTACCGGTATAGCGGTACGACCAATTAGGCCAACTGCCATCGGAGGGGAGAGTTAGAAGGACCGCGTGGCCGGAGGGCATGGCTTACCAGGGCGGGAAGGAATCTTGCCGACCCAACGAACCCATTATACCATACTGGTACAGTCTGTCAATGATTATTTTCAGTACGTCAAACCCCTTTTAAAATGTCCCCTGGTTTATCTCGATAGAAGTGCTCCCTTGAGAAGGGATGGAAGGAGCTGGCTGGCGGGAACGCTCCGACGGTGGCAGAGTTTGCGATTTCGCCCCTCCAGCAGCGACGTGACGTCATGATAGCGACGGGCGGTGCCCAACAACCCCGCCAACCCCGAGATTTGAACGGCAAGCTGATAGCTCTGGGCTTAATGCGTCAAACGGCGACATGGGGGCTCTGGGGGACGATTGTCGCGGGATGTCGCTTGCCAAGGGTGGGGGCTGCGGGTAGTTTCGCGGCAGAAACAAGAAACTGGGCAACTCATTGAAGCGAACGAAAATTGGGAGTAGCGTATGGCGCAACGGGGAATAACGGAGGCAAAGATGGTTTCCCACCGCACTGCGCGTGTGCAAGCGGGTGTCCTGCTGGCATGCGGGCTAATGGCTCTGAACGTTCGAGCGAATGACCCCAAACCCACACCTGATAACACGATCCACGTGGAGCTAAGCGAACTGGTCAAGCCGCAGTCGTTTGCGCGAGCACTGAAATTTTGGGTAGCCGATGTAACGGATCGCTCCGGCAATGCCCAACCGATGCTGGTGCTTAAGGCACGAAACGGAATCTTTCTGGACCGGACGCCCGCGGAAATTACCAAAGAAGGCTTAACGAACTGCCTCAAGTCCGCAGACATGCTGGCGGTGGATCGCGATTCGGCCGATTTCATCCTGACGGTCTATCTGTTTCGGTTTGGGTTGAGAGACAGCTCCGGAATGGACTATTTCGGCAAAGTGGAGCTGGCGGTGATGGTGAAAAATCCGAAGACAGGGAAATCGCAGCAAGTTGCGGCGGCGGGCACATCCATCGCAAATGTGGCCTTGCGCAAAAAGAACCTCCAGAAAAATGTCCTGGAAAACATCAACACAGCTTTCGGGGACGCCTTGAGGAACTTGTTGCGGGGCGAGAAACTTCGGGACGCAGTAACGGCGCTGGATGTTCCAGCAGCAGACAAAACACCAGCTGCGAGGACGGCTCCTGCGGCGGAAACACCCGCGGTGCAAGAGTGAAACAAGTTGGATTTAGGAAGGGAGAATGACGATGCGATTGATTCGAACGGCTATGGCTGTTGCCGTGCTTGCAGCAGCGCTGCCGGCATTAGCGAAAGACTCCGAAGCACAGTTCAAGTCCGTGGAGGCAAAACACTTCACGAAGGCCGAAGGAGTAGAGCTGTCGCCGGAGTTTGCCGATTATCTCTACGCGGAACTGCGCGCGGAGCTGACCAAAGCAAAGCTCTTCGGCCAAGTGATTGGCGAAGGGGAAGTGGTGGATGCCGCAGACGCACCGGCATCGATCATCATCGATGGGAATATCACGGAATACAAGAAGGGGAACGCCGTAAAGGACGCGCTCGTCGGGTTTACCGCGGGCTGGCGGAGCCTGAAGGTAGACACAACGATTAAGCGGCGGAGCGACCAAAGCGTGATCGTGAGCCCGCAGATTCACGTTCGCGCGTCACCTCGCTGGAAAGACAAGGTGCTCGCAAAGGAAGCGGCGCACCAGATTGTCAAAGAGCTCAAGCAAGCGTTGAAAGATAAGGGCGCGTCGAAATAAGAAAGCGAACGGATGACCGGCAAGGACTTTCCCAATGCGCGACAACAAACACAAGCGCGGATGGAATAAAACGGGAGCGCTACTCGCGGTTTTCCTTCTTTTGCAAGCGGGGCTCCCAGCAGAAAAACTGGCGGCCGCGCCGCCAGCAACTGCAAAACAAAAACTACGCGGCTACTTGACGGCACGCATCGACGCCACAACCGTGGCGATCCTTGACGACCAGATTCATTGCGGAAACGCCAGGGTTGCGAGTCACGACAGTTCCGGAGAGCGGCCAATGACTGCGGCCGATTTGGCAATCGGGATGATGGTGGAAGCTGAAGGAACGTGGTCAGGCCATCACCAGTTCGCAGCGGAAAAGGTAACGGTCGACGCGGGAGTAGTCGACAAGCAAATCCACGAAAAGGCGTATCTGCAGGAAGAACCGAAAGACGCGGAAAAGATCAAGAACGGCGCCCCAGCGGAACTGAAAGCGGATGGAGAGTGGCTGCTCTTGGAATCCAAGACAAAACGCGCCTGGGAGGCGCCGGAACCCGGCGTGGTGAATGCCAGCGTGAGTGGCGGGGGGCAGGCGTTGGCCCCACCAGCAGATGCTGGGGCGCATGGCAGCCTGGCAGGCTACCGGGTGGAATATCAAGGCATACGACTCCCCGACGGAAAGATTTCGGCGGAAAAGGTCGAATTAAGCTCACCGGCGCCCCCCGATGCCTACAAGATGCCGCATGGGATGGAAGTCGTGCACGCGAAGGACCCGCAGACAGGGATCGACGTCATCGAATTCCGCCGGGGGAAAAAAGTAGACGGGCGGATGAAGCTCATACCCGACAAGACGGTTCAGGAATATGTTTCGCAACTGGGCGATTCGCTGCTCCCAGCCGGAGCGAAGGGGACAAGCAAAGCGCTGGAGTTTCGCTTCTTCGTGGTGGAGGACTCCAGCATCAATGCGGCGGCGCTCCCGGATGGGACGGTGCTGGTCAACAGCGCCTTGCTGGGAGTGGTTGAGAATGAGGCGCAGCTTGCGTTCGTACTGAGCCACGAAATCTCACACACTTTGCAGGCGCATTCCTGGAGGGAAGTACACGAGACGCGGCCGCAGCGAATCGGCCTGCTCATCGCGGGGCTGGCCGCCAGCTATTTCATTGGGGACCTGGGGACATTCATGGCGCAGCTGGGGATGATTTCGGTGATCAACGGACATCAGCGAGAACTAGAAAACCAAGCCGACCGGCTCGGGCTGCAGAACGTTATCGAGAAAGGCTACGATCCACGACCCGCCCCGGGATTCATGAAGATTATCATCGAGCACTATGGGAACCGCTCCACGAGCAAGCTATGGTCAAATCATGACTCCGCCGTCCTGCGCGGCAGCTTCATGACCGTCCAGCTGCTAAAGCAGTACCCGGATCACCACTTTGATGGAATGCGCGTGAACACGAAAGGATTCGAGGACATGCGCGAAGCGCTGGGCCCCGTGAAGATTGATTAAAAGTCAGCGGCGGTCGACGACGTTGTGGCGGATGTCCTGGCCTTGGACTAGGTAGATGACGTCTTCGGCGATGTTGGTGGCGTGGTCGCCGATGCGCTCGAGGTTCTTGGCGACGAGGATGAGTTCGAAGGCGGGGAAGACGACGCTGGAATCGCCCATCATGTAGGTAAGCAATTCACGGAAAATCTGGTCGCGGTAGCTGTCCACCTTATCGTCGGTGGCGAGGACGCTTTGCGCGAGCTCGACGTCGCGGCGGACGACGGCGTTGAGGGCGTTGCGGACCATTTCCTCGACGAGTTCGCTCATGCGCGGGAGATCGACGTAAGGCTTGACGCGCGGATGGCGGAGGATGCGCAGGGCGCCCTGAGCGATATTGACGGCCTGGTCGCCGATGCGCTCGAGATCGTTGTTGATGCGGGAGACGGCCAGGACGAAGCGGAGATCGATAGCCATGAGCTGGTGCAGGGCGAGAAGCTGAACGACGCGGTCGTCGATTTCCATCTGGAGTTCGTTGATGGCGTCTTCTTCCTGGAGGACGCGCTTGGCGAGGGGTTCATCGGATTCGAGAACGGCCTGGACAGACTGGTGAACGGCGCGTTCGGCTAGGCTGCCCATCCAGAGCAGGCGCTCTTTCATTTCGTTTAGGTCTTTTTCGAAGTGGCGTTCCATTAACCCTTCCCGTAAATTCTCAGAACCAAAAAGCAGATTCCTCGCTCCGCTCGGAATGACAATCAAAAACAATGCTTCTATAGCAACAATGCTTCTAAAACAAAGCCTTATCCGAAGCGGCCGGTGATGTAGGCCTCCGTGCGCGGATCACCGGGGGTGGTGAAGAGCTGCGGCGTGGGGCTGAACTCGATGAGCTGGCCAGTGAGCAGGAAGGCGGTGAAGTCGCTGATGCGCGCGGCCTGCTGCATGTTGTGAGTGACGGTGACGATGGTGCAGAGATCCTTCAACTGGACGAGGAGTTCTTCGATCTTGGCGGTGCTGATAGGGTCGAGCGCGGAGCAGGGCTCGTCGAGAAGGAGCACTTCGGGCTCAACGGCGAGGGCGCGAGCGATGCACAAGCGCTGCTGCTGTCCGCCGGAAAGTTCGTAAGCGGACTTGTGGAGGTGGTCTTTGACTTCGTCCCAGAGGGCGGCGTGGCGGAGGCTTTTTTCGACGGCTTCCGCGAGGGGAGTTTTCGAGCCGTTGATGCGCAGGCCGTAAGCGACGTTGTCGAAGATGGACTTGGGGAAAGGATTGGGACGCTGGAAGACCATGCCGACGCGGCGGCGGTGGGCAGTAACGTCCTGAGTGAAGATGTTCTGGCCGTCGAGAAGAATTTCGCCTTCGAGGCGGGCGTTGCGCACGGCTTCGTGCATGCGGTTGAGGGTGCGCAGCAGGGTGGACTTGCCGCAACCGGAAGGGCCAATGAGAGAGGTGACCTTATTGGTGGCGATGCCCATGCTGATATCGAAGAGGACCTGCTTGGGGCCATAGAAGAAATTCACTTTGGAGATGGTCATGCGCATGGAGAGGGCCGCGGAGGTTTCTCTCGCCGCCGTGCTGGTCGCGATGGGAGGTATTTTCACGGACAATGCTGGCCTCACAGAAGCGTGCATAGGTTAAGTCCTTGGAACGGCAATACCCCGGGAAAGAATCGCCCGGGCGACGATGTTAATGATCAAAATCAAACCGAGCAGGACGAGGCCTGCGGCCCAGGCCTGCCGATGCCAATCATCATACGGAGCGAGCGCATAAGTAAAGATCATCACCGGGAGGGAAGCAGTGGGCTGTTGCCAGCCAGGGCTCCAGAATTGATTGCCAAGGGCGGTAAAGAGGAGCGGGGCGGTTTCGCCGGCGACGCGAGCGAAGGCCAGCAGGACGGCGGTCAGGATGCCGCGATAGGCGGCGGGTACGATGACGGAGACGATGGTTTTCCACTTACTGGCGCCGAGGGCCATGGCGGCTTCGCGGAGGGCGCGCGGCACGGCGCGAAGAAATTCTTCGGTGCTGCGAAGAGTGATGGGAACCATCATCAAGCCAAGAGCAAAACCGCCGGCGAGTGTGGAGTATTGCTTGAAAGGGTGAACGACCAGGCTGTAAGCAAAAATGCCGATGACGATGGAGGGCACGCCGTTGAGCAAGTCAGCAGCATAACGGATAACGAAAGCGACGGTGCCGCCGCTGAATTCGGCGAGATAGATGGCGCCAAAAAATCCGATGGGAACACCAAAGATGGTAGCAAGCAGAAGCATCTTGGCGCTGCCGAGGATGGCGTTGGCCAAGCCGCCGCCGGTTTCACCGACGGGAACGGGCAATTTGGTGAAGAAATTCCAGTTGATGGAAGCTCCGCCATGAACAGCGAGATATCCAAGAATGAGGAAAAGGACGGAAACAGCGACCAGAGCACATACGCCGGTCATGGTCAGCATAAAGCCGCTAACAAATTTGCGCCAGCGAAGACGAGGGCTCATGCGTGGCCCGTTCCGCTGCCGCGCTGGGAAGTGGCGACGATCAGCAAACGCGCAAAACCGTTAAGGATGAAGGTAAGAATGAAAAGCACCAGGCCAAGCTCGATCAAGGATTGCGTATGGAGATCGCCGGTAGCTTCGGTGAATTCATTGGCGATGACGGCGGCAATGGAATAGCCGGGAGAAAAGAGCGAAGCGCTGATGACGGGAGTATTGCCGATAACCATGGTGACGGCCATAGTTTCGCCGAGGGCTCGAGCAAGGGCCAGGAAAATGGAACCAAAAATGCCCGCGCGCGCAAAGGGTACGACCACTTTCCAGGTGGATTCCCAGCGGGTGGCCCCGAGAGAGAGGGCGGCTTCGCGCTGGTCGCGAGGGACGGAGAGAAGCACTTCACGAGAGACGGAAATAATGTAGGGGATGACCATGATGGCGAGGACGATGCCAGCGGTCAGAAAACCCACGCCATAGGCGGGACCCTGAAAGAGCGGAAGGAAGCCCAGCGAATGCTTGAGCGCGGGCTGGATGTATTGGCGCATCAGGGGAACCACGATAAAGACGCCCAACAGACCGTAAATCACGCTGGGGACGGCGGCGAGAAGATCGATGAAGAATTCGAGGGTGTCCGAGAGCCTGGCGGGGGCCAACTCGGCGAGGAAAATGGCCGCGCCGATGCCGAGCGGGACGGCGATGAGCAGCGATACCGTGGCGGTGACGAGCGTGCCGTAGATGAAAGGCAGGGCGCCGAACTGATCGAAGATAGGGTCCCAGACTGAAGTGCGGAAAAAATGGAAACCGAACTTGTGACGAGGAAGAAAGGAACCTTGCCACAACTCGAAGACCAGGAGCAAGGTGATGAGGACAACCGAAGCGGCGAACAAAAAGGTGATCATGCGGGCGATTTCATCGCCTTCGCGGAGTCGGGAAAGAAACGAGCGCGAGCCCGTAACAGGGCCCGCGCTCGGCACGGTGGTAGTCGTCGTCGCCACGTTTGGAGCCGGTGTTACTGAATCTTGTCGATGGCCTTCAATTCCTTGGTCACGACTTCCTTGGGCAGCTTGGCATAAGAAAGGGTTTCTGCATAGTTCTGGCCATCAGCCAAAGCCCATTTGAGGAAGCCCTTGAGAGCGTCGCGCTTGGAGGCGTCGGAAAATTTCTCGGGAATCAAAAGCCAGGTGAAGCTGGAAATGGGATAAGCGGTCTTGCCGGGGGCGTTGACAATGGAAACGCGGAAGTCATCCGGCATTTCCTTGGCCTTACCAGCCGCGGCCGCGCTAACGGCTGCAAGGGAAGCCTTTACGAATACGCCCGCGGAATTCTGGACACTACCGTAAGGAATTTTGTTGGATTCGGCATAGATCAGTTCCACGTAACCGATGGAGTTAGGGGTGTTCTTGATTGTGCCGGTGACCCCTTCGTTGCCTTTGCCGCCGATTCCCACGGGCCAGTTGACGGAGGCGCCCTTGCCGACCTTGGTCTTCCACTCGTCGCTTACGCCGGAAAGATAGTCAGTCCAGATGTAGGTGGTGCCGCTGCCTTCGGCGCGGTGCACGACGACGATTTCTTCTGCAGGAAGCTTGACGCCTTTGTTGACGGCGGCGATGGCGGGGTCATTCCACTTGGTGATTTTGCCGAGGAAAATGCCGGCGAGGGCGTCCGGGGTGAAATTCAAAGCGGTGTCGACACCGGTGATGTTGTAGGTAGGAACAGCGGCGCCAAGCACGGTGGGGAAGTGCAGGATGCCGAAGCCGTGCTTATCCTGGAAAACCTTGAGCTGCTCGTCGTTCATAGGGCCATCGGTGGCGCCGAAATCGACGGTGCCTTCGGTGACCTGCTTGATGCCGCCGCCGGAGCCGATGGATTGATAGTTGATCTGAAGATTGGCGTTCTTTTTGTGGTATTCGTCAAACCATTTGGAATACATGGGGTAAGGAAAGGTGGCGCCCGCGCCGTTGATCGAGAGCGCGGAATCCGCCCACAGAACACCGGCGACGGCGAGAACTACCAAGAGGAATCCTGTAAGTCGCTTCATGAGTCATCTCCGCTGAAAGCATTGTCTTTTCCCGGGAATCGCGAGTATGCGCTGCGATTGTTACGGCAGTGTTACAAGGGATTCATTGTTGTTTGAATCGGAGGGCGCGCCGAGGCAGCAGAAGGCCATAAGGCTCTACTGGTTAGAGATTTAGAAGGGAGTGACGAGGGAGGAAAGAAAAAAGGGCAGCCCGGTGAGGAGCTGCCCTTTTCCGCTCCCAGGGGAGGGGCGGACCGCACATTGCCTGGCCTGGACCTACGGCAGGTAATAGCGGAAGGAGGTCATGACCATGTTCTCGACGGCTTTGGGTGCAATACCGGGACTGCCGGCTGGGAGACCACCACTGCCCGACCAGCCGACCTTTGTGAAGTAGGAGTATTGAAGACCCCACTGGACGCGGCCCTTCGGACCATTGTAGAACTTGTGCCAGAAGCCGAGGGTGCCCTCGATGATGGTTCGGATGTCGGTGCCCGCACAGGTACCGCCGGCACCCGGAAAATTAGCCGCAGGTGGCGTCTCGGTTGAGCAACCAGTGTTATTAATGAAGGGCGAACCATAACCGACGGCGACATTGGCTCCTGCTCCATTCACAAAGGGAAATGCCGTACGTGCTGCGTATTCGCCGCCGCCGTAGGCGTAGAAGTCGAACTTTGGAGTGGGATGCGCCTCCAGCATGCCCAACCATGCAGCGGAGCGGATGGGCGCGAGAGTGCCGTTCGGCCGTGCAGTTACATCTTTAAGCTGTGCAGAGCTGTAGCGCCCGATGCCATCGCCTCCCTGGAAGTGGCCTACAAGGTCGAGCTTCTTTGCTATGACGGGGAAACGCGCCGTGAAGCCCACACCGCCTCCGACCCTCGTATCGTTGAAGGCGCCGGTGATGTCAGCAGCGTTTGCACAACCAGTGATCGGCTGGGTAGCACTGAGAGCGCCGCACGGATAGACGCGATTGCGGAAGGGGCTGAGGATTCCCACCACTTCGTAGTGGCCCCAACCCGGGTCTAGGGTAGCCTTCACCAAAAAGTCAGGAGACTTGTTAATGGTGTAGCCTGTACCGTCGAACGAGTTAAATAGACCGGCGGCATCGCCAGGTGCGTTCACAAAGAAGTTATTTGGGAAACCCCGGCCACCAACCGTGGTTTGCGGTCCTTCGATGGAGAAGCCAACGGCAAATTTGTCAAAGTTTTGGGCTACACGGAATCCATAGGCGCGCTGCCAAGCCCAGCCGACGACATACTGCGCGTCGATCTGCAGAGGGAATTGTTCCTGGCGGTTTTCGATGCCCTTTTTGCTTTCCGTGACCAAGCTCCACATCTGGCCACCAGCGATGTAAAGCCCGCTGTCGAACTTCGCACTGAGCCACGCTTGGCGCTGCCGGAACCCATAGCTGTTGCTCTGGCGGTTGTTGGAGGTCACAGCGGCGGCGAGGAAGTCACCCTCGTAGTAGCCGGTCACCTTTGCAGCCCCGATCTTGCTCTCCGCCATAAGCCAGAGGCGAGATTGGCGACCAGTGAACTGGTTTTCGCTGATCTTGCTGTTCGCGTTTCCCGGATAGGGGATCCCTGCAAAGTCCGTGTTGATGTCGGAAGTATCGTTGCGCGTGCGGAAAACCGTTTCAGCAGCGAGGAAGCCGCCGGGGGTGATGTTAATGCCCTTGTACTTGATCGTGGAAGGACCCTCTTCCAGATTTTTCTGAGCGTCGGCTTGCTCGGCGGCCACGGTGGTCTTGAGGACTTCGTTGCTGGCCTTCAAGTCGCTGACGGTGGAGTTGAGGGCCACCGCAGTGGACTTCACTTCGGCGGTGGAGTTTACTGCTTCGGTGGCTTTGGTGCTGGCTTCGGCGGCGCGAGCGTTGGCCGCGGCGGCCGCTTCACGCGCTTCGTCGATCTGGCGGTCGCGCTTGGCCAGCTCTTCCTTCAGCATCTGAAGCTGCTCCTGCTGCGACTGGAGAGCCTGGCGGAGTTCTTCGAGCTGTGCCGCGATGGCTGCGTCGGACTTTTCAGCCTTCTTGGCCGCTTTGGGTTTGGCCGGAGCCGCGCTGGGTTGCGGATCGGCGTTTTTCGGTGTATCGGCAAAAGCAGTTCCGGAAACGAGGAACAACGATAGTGTGAGCGCTGCTAGTTTTTTCATTTCCTCTCTCTTTGGAGCAAAATTCGACCTGGTACGTAAAAGAATGCGTACCACCCCGGGGCTGAAGGTAAAGGCCCCGTCTTACAACTGCGTCAACCGAATGTTAATATCCCGTAACAATCCCTGGGAATTCAAGCGAAACCATTGACGTATCAGAGGTTGCGGATTTTTTTCAGCGAAACAACAACAACAGACATACAGACGGCCCGAGCCAAAAGCAGCGTGGTTAGCTAACGTGTTGTCTGTCAACGGGTTGTAAGAAAGACCAAGTCATCCGAAATCTGCAATGAGCGGCTTCCCCTAGACACAGCGAGGAATTCTTGACATTCAAGGGCAAGGCGTATATTAACGGGGCGTTTCAGGGCCTTTTACGTCTGAAGACCTGACTAGCATGCCGATGCTAAGTCACAGGGGGGTATTCGAGATGAGAAGGAAACCATTTTGGGTGGTGGTGTGTGTGGTGATGTGCTTGTTGCTAACCCTCGGTTTTTCGGATTGCAGTTGGGCGCAACAGCAGATGGACAATAAATCCGCCGTCAATCCGCTCGTTCGCGTTTTGCAAGCAAAGGGTATCTTGACGGCGGAGGACGTAGCGCAAATCAGCCAGGCATCGTCTGCCAACGATGCCGATCAGCGACTGGCGAAATTGTTGCTGATGAAGGGTGTAATCTCCCAAACCGATTACGACCAAACCGTGGGCGCGCCAGCGATGATAAATGCCTCGACTGCCGCAACCTCCAGTCCGAGCGTAATGGCGGCCGTATATCGGGTGCCTATCAACAATGGGGCAATTCTCGCTCCCACCAAGACGCCCCCGCCTCCACCCGAAGGACCGACAGTAATCCCCGCGGTGACGCCTGTGCGTGTCTTGCCGATTGACGTCCCGAAGCAAGGCGGGCTAATACCTGACATCAAGCTGGGCAGCGGGGCAAGTCTGAAGCTGTACGGGTTCTTCAAAGCCAGCGCGGTCGAAGACACGGCCTCAAGCGGCGGCGCCACCTTCGGCAGCAACGACTTTCCGCTTCCGCTCCTGCTCGCCGACACGGGGCCTACGTCCGACCCGCAATTCCATATCAAGGCGCGCAGCTTCCGTATCGGCAGCCAGTTCGAATGGGCTCCTAAAAACTCAGACCTGGTGCTCACCGGAAAGGTCGAAGCTGACTACGAGGGCGATTTCACAAACGCAAACAGCGTAAACATCAGTTCCGTCCGGAACGGCCAATTCCGAACGCGGCTTGCCTGGGCGCGGGTTGACACCAAGCTGGGTGGAACCCTGCCGTGGTTCGCGTTGTTCGGCCAGGATTGGGCGCTCTACTCTTCGAGCCTGCCAAACATCTACGAGACCACCGGGACGGCTATCGGCATGGGTGCGCTCTGGGAGCGCGTTCCCCAGTTCCGCACGGGCGTGCAATTTCACAGTGGCGACCTAAAGATCCAGCCCGAGTTCGCTATCGTGCTGCCGGTAGCTGGTTCATCGGGTCTAACCGACGAACAGCGGGCGCGTTTTGGCGACCGGGCAGGCGCAGAGAGCAACGAACCTGGCCTGGAATCCAGGATCGTCTTGCAGTTCCCGCTGTCGCATAACTGGCTGAACGTTGCGCCGGCACAACTCATCGTCAGCGGCCACCACGCGCGGATAAATGAGATTATTCCCGCCGGCACAGCGGCTGCGCCTGTCCTCTCGGCCACCGTGATTCCCGGCTCCACCGGTTGTGCCACGCCTCCGTGCTCCGTTTTGACCACATTCCCACACGGGGTCCAGGCGGGTAATCCCCAGAACATCTGGACGGCGGAGGCACAACTGCCAACACCGTGGGTTACCTGGGTTACGAAATTCTACAAAGGTGACGATATGCGGTTCCCGTTCGCCGGGCAACTTAACGACGTGTTTACCGATCTGAACGGCGCGACCTCGATTGGGGCCGCGAATTCAGCGCTGAGTTTCAGCGGCAAGAGCATTCCGTTTGGTTGCTTAGGCGGAACTGGGGCCGGAGCCACGTTGAATTGCAACGGCAATCCCATCACCATCGGTAGTCTCCGTCCCATCCGCGGTCAGGGTGGATTCTCGGAGCTGACCTTCCCGCTGTCGCGAATCTTCCACGCGGATCCGAGCGGCCATAATGCAGGGTGGTCGTTGCACGTTATGTACGGCACGGATCGTGCTAACGCCGCGGACACTCGCCGCCCCGGAGGAAACGGCTTGGTTCGCACCGATCTCGACACCGCGTCGCTCAATTACAAAGTGAACTCCTGGTTCACGATCGTGAACGAAGTCAGCTACATCGACACGCGAACTGCAAACCGCGGCGCGAAGCTCTTCCGAGGCATTCCGGCAACTCAGGCGCACTCGTGGCGCAATGAGTTCGGAACGATCTTCACATTCTAATCTGAGCGGACCAAACGTCAGCGGGATCCCCGCGAAGCCCTTGGGTGTGTGGCTCCGCGGGACCCGTCGGCCTTAGGTCGGAGGGGGCACCATCTTTACGTCCTAGCTGCACGCGTTCTGCGGGACGGAGTGCTGCAAGTATTTCTGTTCCGCTGAAACGCCGCGCCGCGGCAGTTTCGAGCAATTGACTCGCGCACCAGCGCGGTAGCATCATCGGTTCCGGCAAGCTCCTTCCATCCTTGAAGCGTGCTTGCTGGGACCCAGTTGTCCATCGGAGGATAGCAAGATGGCGAAGAAAAAACAGGAAGGGCTGTCACGTCGAGACTTCATCAAGTGGACGGGGGGCGGCGCTCTCGCGGCTGGCGTGGGTTCCGGCCCATTTTTTCTGTTCCCGGAGCGCGCGGCGGCTGAGCAAAAAACGCTGAAAATTCTTCAGTGGAGCCATTTCGTCCCCGCTTACGACACCTGGTTTGACGGGACCTTCTGCAAGCAATGGGGACAAAAACACGACACGAACGTCATCATCGACCACATCAACCTTGTGGACCTTGCGGCGAAGGCTGCCTCTGAGGCTTCAGCGCGAAAGGGCCACGATTTGTTCATGCTGCTCTCGCCGCCCGCGGCGTACGAGAAGCAAACCATTGACATGTCCCATGTGTACGAGGAAGTGGAGAAGAAGCACGGCAAAAAGATCGATCTGGCGCACAAATCCACGTTCAATCCAAAGACCAAGCGCTATTTCGCTTTTTCCGATTCCTACGTTCCGGATCCGGGCAATTGGCACAAGGACTGGTGGACCGACGCAGGTTTCCCCAATGGTCCAGATACTTGGGAAGATCTGCGGGTCGGCGCGAAAAAGATTCGCGACAAGTCCGGCCATCCCTGCGGCCTTGGACTCTCTCAAGAACTCGATACCAGTATGGCCATGCGCGCCCTACTTTGGTCCTTCGGCGGCGCCGAACAGGATGAAGCGGGAAATGTCGCCATCAATTCCAAGGAAACCGTTGAAGCCCTGAAGTTCATGAAGGCTCTTTATCAGGAATCGGAAACCCCGGAGGTTTTCACTTGGACTCCACCATCCAACAACCAGGCCATGCTTGCCGGCCGTGTTTCTTTTGTCGCGAATGCCATCTCCATCACTCGCCAGTCCGAGAGGGAGCATCTGCCCATCGATGCCAAGATCATGATCAGCCAGGCGCTGAAGGGACCGGTGCGCCGCATCGCCGCCGAGCACGTTATGGACTGCTACGTCATCTGGGACTTCGCCGAGAACAAGGACGGTGCGCAGCAATTCCTGATCGACTACATCGATGCTTTTCATGACGGCTTTATCGCGGGCCAGTTTTACAATTTCCCTTGCTTCCCCAGCACCGTGCCCAACCTGAAGCAGGAAATCTCCAATGATCCGCGGGCGACGCCCCCAGACAAATACAAAGTCCTCGGCAACGTTCTCGATTGGGCTACGAACGTGGGTTATCCCGGTTACGGTACCGCCGCCATCGACGAAGCTTTCAAAGCGTGGGTCATTCCCACCATGTTCGCCAAAGTGGCGCGCGGCGACGAAACGGCGGAGAATGCAGCCAAGGCGGCCGAAGAGGAATACAAGCGTATCTTTGCCAGATGGAAATGACGGAACGGGGCGCCGATGGCTGTCGTTGAGACGCGGGATCTGACAAAGGTATTCAAAGAAGGACAGCTCGGAGCCGTCAACAACGTGAACCTGGAGACTCGCGAAGGCGAGTTTCTGGTTTTTCTCGGTCCGTCAGGGTCCGGGAAGACGACTCTCTTGCGGATGATCGCCGGGCTGGAAACGCCTACGTCCGGCGAAATCCTCATCGGCGGCCAGGTCGTCAACGATCTCTCCCCGCGCGAACGCCGCATCGCCATGGTCTTCCAAAGCTATGCGCTCTATCCGCACCTGTCGGTCTACAAAAACATTGCCTTTCCGCTGAAGGCCCAGAACGTAAAGAAAGAACTGCACAAGGAAAAGGTTGAATGGGCGGCGTCACTTCTCGGCATTGGGGCGCTCCTCGACCGGAAGCCCCGCGAGCTTTCCGGGGGTGAGAGGCAACGGGTGGCCCTAGCCCGGGCCATCGTCCGCGAACCGGCGGTCTTTCTTCTCGACGAACCCCTCTCCAACCTCGACGCCAAGCTCCGCGCCTCCGCGCGCGAGGAGCTTGAGCGCTTTCATCGCCGCGTGGGTACCACCACGATCTATGTCACGCACGATCAAGTGGAAGCCATGGCCATGGGCGACCGCGTCATGGTGCTCAACAAAGGCGTCGTTCGCCAGCTCGGCACTCCCACGGATGTCTATGACAATCCCGCCGACACTTTCGTGGCCACCTTTCTCGGCTCGCCGCCGATGAACCTCGCCGAGCTTGGCGACGTAATCGTCGGCTTCCGCCCGGAGCATTTCCGGCCGGCGCCCACTATGTCCGATGCCGCTGTTCCGTTCCGCTTCAAAGTCGAAAATATCGAGTACCTAGGTTCGGAGTGGATTGTTTCCGGCACACTAGCCGGTGGGAAGCTCGAAGGCAAGAAAGTGTTCTCGCGTCTGTCCTCCGCGCAGAATTTCCAACTGGGCGCCACGTATGACTTTGCCGTGCCGCAGAATCATCTGAAATTTTTTGACCGCTCCTCCGAAAAGCGAATCGAGCCAAGGGCCGTGTCATGGCAATAGCTCGCAACAAAATAAAGTCCATCGGCGCAGCGCAGAGCCCGTTGCTGGGCGCGGCCATGTTTTCACCCGCGGTTCTCTACATCTTGTTGCTTGTCGGCGGGCCCTTTTTCCTTGCCATCTTTTATGCTTTCAGCGACGCCCGCATCGGCAATGCCGAAATGCATTTCGTTGGCCTGGAAAACTTCCGCAGCATCCTGCAAAGCCCCAGTTTTCGCGTTGCCATCCGCAATTCCTTCATTTTCACGATCTGCTCTCAAATCGTCGTGATCGTCGGCGCCAATATTCTCGCCATATCCCTGGAAAAAACCTTCCGCGGCCGCGGCATTGTCCGTTTTCTGATTCTTCTGCCCTGGGTTGCGCCCATCGCCCTCGGCGCCATCGGATGGAAATGGATACTTGATTCGATCTACAGCGTGATCACCTGGGTCCTTGTGGCCGTGCACATTTACAAGCCCTTCAGCGCTCCTATGTGGCTCGGCGAGCCTCGCCTCGCCATCGCTTCCGTGCTCCTGGTGCACAGTTGGCGTCTCATGCCTTTCTCCACGGTCATCTTGCTCGCGGGACGCACCGCAATTCCCAAGGACATTCCGGAGGCCGCTGCTGTGGACGGCGCCGGCTTCTGGCGCACGCAACTCCAGATCGTCATTCCCATGATGCGGCCCATCATGAGCGTTGCCGTGCTCTTCGGCCTCATCTTCACCTTCACGGACATGACCGTCGTCTACATCCTTACCGCCGGCGGACCGTTCGACTCCACGCAGACTCTACCTTCGCTCGCGTTTGCGCTGGGCATTCAAGGCAGCGATCTTGCCGCGGGCGCTGCGATCTCGCTCTTCCTTGTGCCTTTGCTGGTGATCATTGCTTATTTCATGTTGCGCGTGGCTCATCGCGCCGAGGTGAACTGATGGCCCAGGGGATTTCGCGGCGCATCTGGGGCAGGGTCGTCCACGTCCTCGTGCTGGCGACATTCACCATCCTGCTGGCTTTCCCTTTCTATTGGATGCTGATCACCAGCTTCAAGCAGAACGTCGATCTTTATACGATGGAGAACAACCCCTTCGTCTTTAATGCCAAGCCTACCCTGGATCATCTGAAGTTTCTTTTCACCGAAACCAGATTCGTCCGCTGGCTTGGCAACACCGCGTTCGTCGGTGTCATTGTGGTTGCCATCACCTTGGTGCTGGCTGTTCCTGCCGCGTATTCATTGGCGAGGCTTTCCGGACGCTGGGGAGAGCGGCTCGGAATCGGCATCTTTCTCACCTATCTCGTCCCGCCGACCTTGCTCTTCATTCCTCTTTCCAGGGTGGTGGCGTACCTCGGCCTGCAAGATTCCTTGTGGGCGCTAATTCTCGTTTACCCCAGCTTTACGGTTCCCTTTTCCATTTGGCTACTGATGGGATTTTTCAAATCTATACCCAAGGAATTGGAAGATGCCGCCATGGTGGACGGGCTAACGCGGTTCGGCGCTTTCGTCAAATTGGTGATTCCCATTTCCGTTTCGGGAATTCTCACTGTAGTGATTTTCACGTTTACCCTGGTGACCCAGGAATTTGTCTATGCCTTGACCTTCATCTCTTCGGAATCGAATCAGATGATCGGGACGGGCATTCCCATCTTTTTGGTTCGCGGAGATGTGTACTACTGGGGAGCGCTGATGGCCGCCTGCCTGATCGCTAGTCTTCCCATCGCGTTCATGTACAACCTGTTTCTTGACCGCTTTATTGCCGGGTTCACGGTCGGCGCCGTCAAATAGCGATCACTCCCCAGATTCCCTCGGCTTTCGCATTTCTACGCCGGGCTTGAGGCCTATTTCGGCGCGGCAATCGTGTACGCGAGGACGATTTGCGTCAACCGATATTGGTACTTGGCATCGGTGTCGGCGATGTCGGCTTCGGTTTTCTGGAGTTCGGCCTGGCTGAACTCGACGATGGAGCCGAGACCGAGGTTGTAGCGGGACTGCGCGAGGTCGAGAGAAAGAGAAGCTTGCTCACGGAGTTGCTGGGTGACGGAAAGACGCTCGAAGGCGCGAGCAGTATCTTGCCAGGAGGTGCGGACGTCGCGGGCAATATTGTTGCGAAGGTCGGAGAGTTTCTGGCGATTGAGCTCGGTTTGCAGATCGGCGGCTTTGGCGCGCGCGTTGAAGAGAAAACCATTGAAGATGGGGATATTGATGTTGACGCCGACGGCGCCGTACCAATTGGGGATGTGGTCGTCGCGAACGGGAGCTTCGCCGACGACGCCAAGCGCGCTGACAGTTGGGCGCCAGAGGTCGTGTTCGGCATTGCCGAATTTTTGCGCGGCCTGGACTTGGTCCTGAAGGGCGAGAACCTCCGGGCGCTGCTGGAGGGCTTGCTGGATGAGCGGGGTGACATCGGGCGCGGGAGCGGCGATGGGGACTTGTTCCTCGACCAACTGGAAATCCTGTTCATCGGGATAGCCTAGAATCGCGGAAAGTCCGGCGAGCGACGCCTGATAGTTATTGCGCGCTTCGAGGAGCAGGAGTTTTCCGCGAGCGAGATCCACGCGAGCGAAACTGAGGTCGAGATCGGACTTCAGCTTGGCATCAGTGAGGGCCTTGATCTTGTCGACGAAAAGTTGACGCGAGTCGACGGTTTGTTGCGCGACGACAACGAGAGCTTTTGTTTCGAGGACATTGTAAAAAGCTTGATCGACCGCAAGGGTGATTTGGGCAGTAGTAGCCGCGGCGTTTTGGTCCTCGGCTTTGGCCTGAGATTGGGAGCTGGAGAGCAGATTCGTGGAGCGGCCAAAGTCGGTGATCAATTGGCCGACGGTGGCGCCGGCAGCGGCGCGCGGGAAAAGGATGGGATTGTTCAGGGCACCGGCGGAGACGCGGCTGCCAGGATTGGAGTCCACCGCGGTGACACTGAGGTAGGCATTGGGGAGCAGCGCCGAGCGAGCCTCCCGGACATATTGATGCGCGACCAGGGCGCGCAATTTCCCGATGGTGATTTGTGGATTGTTTTTCAGGGCGAGGGCTTCGGCTTGGGCGAGAGTCAGTTCCCTGCCGGCTGAGACGGGCGGAGCGGAAGAAGCCGGTTGGCTGGCGGGCATCTGCGCCAAAAGAGGCAGGCCGATCAGAATGCAAAGAATGCTGGAAGCAAGAATAGTGCGCATTACGCTTGTGCCTCCTGGGGGTTTGCCTCTTTCCCGCGGTGCACGATGAGGTAGGCCGCGGGGACGAGGTAGACCGTCACAACGACAGAAACAAGCAAGCCACCGATGATGGCGCGAGCCAGCGGGGCATATTGTTCGCTGCCAGGCTCGGTGCCGAAAGCCATGGGGATGAGGCCGAGAAGAGTGGCAAGGGAGGTCATCAAGATGGGGCGAAGACGCAAGCGAGCGGCGGTGGAGACAGCTTCCTTCAGCGGTTTGCCTTCGTGATGGAGATGGCGGGCAAACTCGACGATCAAGATGCTATTGGAAACGACGATGCCAACCATCATCACCAATCCCATTAAGGACATAACGTTTAGGGTCGTGCCGGTGGCGAGCAAGAACAGGAGCACGCCGGCGAGGCCCGGAGGTATGGCCAAGAGGATGATGAAGGGATCTTTCCAAGAAGCGAACTGTGCGACCAAGACGAGGTAGACAAGTACGACGGAGAGGATCAAGCCGATTCCGAAGCTCTTGAAGGATGCACGCATGCCCTGTACCGAGCCACGAAGGTTGACGCGAACGCCTTCCGGCAATTGCATGTCCTTGATAATTTTATCCACTTGAGAAGTCAGCCGGCCGAGGTCCTCGCTTTTCGGAGACACGTAGACGTCGATTACGCGAAACAACTGGTAGTGGTCCACTTCGGTGGGGGACGGAATGGCGCTGACTTTCACGACGCTATCCAGCGAGGTGGGTTCGGTACTTTTCGCGCCGCGCAGAGGAATCTGCTTCAGATCACTCATGGTCTTGACCTGGCCTTCCGGATACTGGACGGTGAGCATGTAAGGATTGCCGCTGTTCGGATCGATCCAGTAATTGGGGGCGATCATGCCGTTGGAAGTGAGGGCGGTGATGACGTTGTCGACGATTTCTTTTTGGGAGAGACCGAGGAGACTGGCTTTGCCACGGTCCACATCGAGCTGCAAGGCGGGATAGTCGATGTCCTGGGGAATGAGCACGTCGCTGACGCTGCCAAGTTCGCGAACGGGCGCGGCGATTTTAGCCGCGGTGGCGTAAACGCTCGCGAGATTGTTACCGCTGACTTGTATGTCGATGGGCGCGGGCAAGCCGAGATTAATCACCGCATCGACTAGCCCGCCGGACTGAAAGTAAGTACTGAGCTGAGGGAGTTGCCGGCTGAGCTGCCGTCGCACGCGGCGCATGTACTCGTAGCTTCCGAGCTTGTGGCCCTCCTTGAGGCTCACCTGCACGAAAGCGGTGTGCGGCGCGGAGTTGGGTGTGTAAATCGCGGAAAAATCCGTGGTGATACCGATGTTGGAGACGATAATTTGGAGTTCGTTGTCCGGGACCACCTCGTGGATGATCTGCTCGACCTGTTTCACATAGTTCTCGGTCAACTCGACGCGCGTACCGGAGGGCGCTTTGAGATTGATGACGAACTGCCCGGGATCGGTTCTAGGGAAGAAGGAGACTCCGAGAAAAGGAAAGAGAGAAAGGGATAGCAGGGAGACGCCGGCGAGGCCAACAACGGTGTTGACCGGTTTCAGAAGCGAGGTTGCTAGGGTGCGGTCGTATTTCTGGACCATCCTCTCGAAGTACAGGTTGAACCTCTTGACGATCCAATTGTGACGCAAGGTAGCGTCTTCCCCCACTTCTTCATCCGCCTCATTCTTTTTGATGAGCTTCGCACAATAGAGCGGCACGACGGTCATGGCGACAAAATAGGAAGCAAAGAGGGAAAGAATGACGGCCGAAGCGAGAGCCATGAAAAGGAAACGGCTGACGCCGTAGAGAAATACCACGGGAAAGAAAACGATGGCGGTGGTGATGGTGGCGGCCAGCACGGCCAGAGCGACTTCCTGTCCGCCCTTATCGGCGGCGACCTCCGGAGATTCTCCCATCTCGAGGTGGCGGAAGATATTTTCGAGGACGATGACGGAATTGTCGATCAAACGCGAGAAAGCCAGCGCGAGTCCTCCCAGCACCATGGTGTTTACGGTGCCGCCGCCAGCGCTGATAGCAAGAAACGCAGCAAGCGCGGAGAGTGGGATGGAGAGGAAAACGGCGAGGGTGGCGCGCAGACTGCCGAGGAAAAGAAGAACCATCACACCGGTCAGGATCAGTCCGATAGAGCCCTCGCGGAGCAGATTGGAGATGGCCGTTTTGACGAAGAGGGACTGGTCAAAGACGACGCGAGTGACGAGCTGCTTCGGAATATCGACGAGGTGACGGAGGGCATCCTTGATGCCGTCGACTACAGCGATGGTATTGGTGTCGCCGCCTTGTTTGAGGATGGGGAGGTAAACCGAAGCCTGGCCGTCGACGCGGACGATGTTGGTCTGAATAGCGCTAGCGTCGACGGCTTGGCCGATATCGCCAACGAGCACGGAAGATTGACCTACCGTTTTCAGCGGCATGCTGTTGATGAATTTGGCGGTAGGAGCCTGGCTGTTGGAGTACAGGTTGTAATCGATCGGCCCGATCTTGACGTCACCGGCGGGGAGGATGAGGTTGCTTTCGTTCACCGTGCGGACCACGTCCATGGGGCTCAGCTGGTTTGCCTGAAGCTTCAGCGGATCAACGTAGACCATGATTTGGCGATACTTTCCGCCGAAGGGCTGCGGAACGGAAGCGCCGGGCACGTTCGCGATTTGATTCCGCACGGTGTAGCGGCCCAGGTCCTGCAGATCGGTTTCGTTTAATCCTTGGCCCTTGAGGGTGATGAGGCAGACGGGCAAGCTGGAGGCGTCAAACTTCAGTACCACCGGCGGGAGCGTGCCGGGGGGAAGGCGGCGGAGGTCCGCCATGGCCAGGTTGGAAACAGTACTGAGGTCGGCGTCCGCGTTCGTGCCCGGCTGGAAATAGATCTTGATGAGGCTGATGCCGGGCAGCGAGCGCGACTCGATGTGATCTACGCCGCTGGCGAGGGTGAAGAACCGCTCGAAAGGATTGGTGATGTTGGTTTCAATTTGCTGCGGGGGCATGCCGGAATAAAAAGTAGCCACGACGACGACGGGAATGTTGATGGGAGGAAAGAGGTCAACGGGCATGCGCACGAGGGTTACGGTGCCGACGATGGCTACGACGAGACACGCCACGATGACGAAAAAGGGATACTTGATTGAGAAGCGGGACATTACTTTACTCCCCCTGTTTTTGAGGAGCCTGAGGCGATTTCCTTGGGTTGAATCTTTTGCCCGCTACGGAACTGACTGCGGTTGCCGATGACCACGCGATCTTTGTCCGTCAGGCCGGAGAGCACCTCGACGCGGACACTATCTTCCAGTCCCAATTTCACGTGGCGTTCCTCGATGATGTTTTGCGCGTTGACGGCCAGCACGGTTGCATCTTCGCCATCGCGCGTAACCGACTCGAGCGGAACGGTGAGTGCGTCTTTTTTTTCGCGAAGAGAAAGCTGCGTTTCCGCGTACATGCCGGGAATCAGATGGCCGTCGCGGTTTTCAAAATCGATTTCCGTCTCCATAGTGCGGGTCTGGCGGTCCAAGGAATCGGCGAAGCGCGAAACCTTTCCGACGAAATCCTGATCGAGCGCCTGCACGCGCGCTTTCACAGGGTCGCCCAGGTGAATTTGCGCGGCCACGGATTCGGGAACGGGGAGAACAAGGCGCAGCTTGGAAATTTCAGCCAGCCGAACCACCGGCACGGATTGCGCGCTGCTGGAAGTGCCGGCGGCGATGAGCGCCCCGGTGTCGGCAAAACGCGCGGTAACCACGCCGGAGAAGGGCGCCACGATGCGCGAATAATCCGAGAGGGCGGCGTACTGCTTCTGATTCGCTTCTGCTACTTGAAGCTGCTGCTGCGCGGACGATAGAGCGGCGCTCGAACTGGAGACCTGGGCCTGCGATTCGAGATCCTTTGCTTGTGAATCGTCAATCTCCTGCTGCGCGACCAAGCCGGCGCGCGCCTCAGCGGCTTGTTTCAAGCGCGTGTAAGCGGAGTGAGCGGCGGAGGACGCCGATTGAGCGCGCGCCAAGTCTCCTTCCGCCCGCCGGATTTCTTCCTTGGAGCGCCGTACCGCGGCGTCCGCGCCCGCCAGTTCCGCGGCCAGTTCGGGGATCTCCAGGACCGCGAGCGTCTGGCCGGTCTTCACATGGTCACCGACATCGACATAAATTTTCTTGATGTAGCCGGCGACTTTGGCGTGAACATCGACATCCTGAAACGGCTTGAATTCGCCAGCGATGGTCAGCGTGGTCCTCACGCTGTGGCGCTCGGCGCGCGCGACTGCCGCGACGCTTTCCGCGGAAGTGGACAGCGAATGATTCTGGTCATCCGCTTCGGCGGGCCCCCGTGCGATCCAGCGCCATGCCAAGATGACGATCACAACGAGACCGGCAGCAGCAATCCATAACCTTTTTTGCGTCATAACCTGTATCCGAGGCAAGCTGCGGGCCCCCGCAAAGTTTGCGTTGACGGGTTCCACACACCTGCAGAATTTTCTAAAGGGCCTGACCAATGATGGCGAAGCCGGTTTCAGCCGGCCACGCAAATTATTCTGTTCAGCGGAGACGAAAACCGTTTAGAGAGCGGGCGGCGGCCGGAACCACAGGCTAGAGCCGAAAAACTGCTGCGAAGGAGAAACTACTTGTGGAAAAAGCGCGACGGCATGAGAGGAGGTTTCAGAAAACGATGCGAGTGCCTCGACAGCGGCAGTCGCTTGTGTTGGAAGCTGGTCTTGCCCCTCCGCAGGCGAGAAGTGCTGCAACTCCGAAGAACCCACCGTGGCGCGATTAGATGCGGGATGACGAACATTCAAGCCATTGGTCGAAAACGGCGCAGCCAGGAAAGGGTTGTAAAGCAGGAAAAGGGCGAGACAGAAAGAAACCCAGGAGTGCCAAAGCGGCACGGCGCGGCGCTCCGGAGAAGGAGTGAACGGATTCATCTGGACTCTCTCTTAGGACGATAGTAGGACTGCGTGCCGGGGTCAAGGGGATGCCTGGAGAGTGTTGCAGAATTCGAGGAGGGAGGAGATGGGGACCGGAGCCAGGGGTGCACCGGTCCCCGAGGTGGGACTGCAGGTGAAGATCAAGCGCGCTCAGTTTCGCAGGCCGGGGTCACATGCGAATCAAGGACATGTGAATTTTCCGTGATGGCGGAATCCCCGGCAGAGATTGTTTCGGTCTGGCCGGCCTGCTCGGGGCGGACAGCAAGGCCGCGGCCGTGGCGGACGTCGAGACCACGGACCCAGAAAATGATGTCCTCGGCAATGTTCGTAGCATGGTCCGCGATGCGTTCGAGATGGCGTGTGGCCAGAATGAATTGCAGGCCCGGGCTCACGAGCGTGGGCTCTTTGGTCATGCGCTGCAGGAGCTGTTCGAAAATGCGATCGCGGTATTGATCGACAACGTCGTCGCTTTCGAGAACCTGGGTGGCCATTTCGACATTGCGGAAAATGAGTGCGCCGAGACTCTTGCTGACCATGGCGCGCACAGCGGAAGCCATGGGCGCCAACTCTTCGGGGACTTGCGCACCCTGCATTTCACGCAGGGAAACGACGCGCTCGGCGAGATTCACGGCGATGTCGCCAATGCGCTCGAGGTCGTTGGTGATTTTCAAGGCCGCGACGATGAGGCGCATCTCGTCGTCACTGAAGGAACCCCGGCGAAGCAAACGGATGGCGTGTTCATCGATGACAATTTCCATTTCGTTGATGCGCGGTTCGAGGAGAAAGACTTCGCTGGGGAGTGCCGAGGTGCGGGTACTTTCCAAGCTCACGATGGCGTCGAGCGCGCGGTTCATGGCGCCTTCGACGGTGCGCGCCATGGAAACGAGATAGTTGACCAGCGTGTCGTAGAGCACGGCTTCCGTTAGTCCGGCAGTGCTTGCCATTAGTCCCCTTTCGGAGCGAAGAGCGGGAGGGCACACCCTTGCTCCTAAGCAAAATGTTGCCTTGGAAATAGTTACAACTTGTTCACAAGAATGTGAAAATGCAGAAAACAATGGGAGTTAAGGGCGCGAGGAACTTTCGCTATTATCTCGCCGCTGGGCTAGCGGCCGGGGCGACCACCGTTGCGCTCCGGGTCGAATATGGGAACGGTGAAATGGAACCGTGAACCCTGGCCCACTTCGCTCTCGACCCAGATGCGGCCGCCGTGAACCTCAACGAGATGTTTGGAGATGGAGAGACCCAAGCCGGTGCCGCCGACTTCGCGGGAACGAGCTACATCGACGCGGTAGAAGCGTTCGAAGATGCGGGACTGGTCCGCGCGCGGGATGCCGATGCCGGTGTCCGAGACCGTGAAGGTCACTTCGGCGCCGTCGGCGGAAGCGCTGACGGTAATCTGGCCGCCGGCGGGAGTGTATTGCATGGCGTTGTCGAGGAGATTTTGCAGCACTTCCGCAAGACGGCGGCGGTCGGCGGCGATGTCCGGAATGGGCTGTTGCAGGTTTACGGAGATGCGCAGATTTTTTTCGGCGGCAGGGCGCTGCGTGGTTTCGATGCAACTCTCGACGAATTGGGAAACGCTCAGGCGGCGAATCTCCAGTTCCAGGCGGTCGGCATCCATTTTGGAAAGCTTGAGCAAGTCGTCGGTGAGCCGCGCGAGGCGCCGGGAGTGTTCGAGAATGATCTCGAGGAAACGAAGCCGGTTTTGCGGATCGTCGAGGGCGCCGGCGAGAAGCGTTTCCGCAAAACCCTGAATGGCAGTGAGCGGCGTTTTGAATTCGTGCGAAACGTTGGCGACGAAATCGCGGCGGACGCGCTCGAGTTTGCGCAGTTCGGTAATGTCGTGCAACACGATGACCGCGCCGGAGGTGTCCGCGGCGCGCACCGAGGCGACGGTGGCGGCAAAAAAACGCTGGCGCAGGGTGCCGGTGACGATTTCGGTTTCGACGCGGGGCTCGCCTTTCAAGACCTCGCGAACCGCCTCGATCAGCTCGGTCTGGCGCACAACTTCCACGAGGGCGCGCCCGGATTGCGGCGGCACATCAAGGCCCAGGATTTCCGCGAAGCCGGCATTGGAGAAGAGCAGGCGCTCGGAGGCGTTCACGACGGCCACGCCTTCCACCATGCTTCCGAGAATCGCGGAGGAAAGATTGCGTTCTTCGGTCAACGTTTGAATGGTGCGGTCGAGGCGGGCGGCGGTCTGATTGAGAGAGAGGGCCAGCGAATCGAGAGCATCGCCGGAGCTATCCGCTTCGATGGGGCGAAAATCGCCCTCTGCCACGCGGCGGGAAAACATCTGCAAGCGTTCCACGCGACTCGAGAAAGACTTCGAGATGAGCAACGAAACGATGCCCGTGACGAGAAGCATGACCACGGAGGCCAGCCAAAGGCGGCGGCGGAATTCCCAAAGCTCCTGGTCCACGGTTTGCATCGGCAATGCAAAACGCAGAACCACCGGGGATCCTCCGGCGATATTTAAGCGCACGGCGTAATACAAGAGATTGCTGTCGACGGTGACGCTGTGACGGCTGGATTGGCCCTCGCCTTTTGCAAAAGCATCGCGAACTTCCGGGCGGCCGGCGTGATTTTCCATGGTTCGCGGATCGGATTGCGAATCCGCCAGCACCTGCCCATCGGAGGCAATTACCGTGACGCGGACATTGCTGGCCGCCATTTTCGCAACCCAGCCACGCACCGCATCGCGATCCGTGGGTGCGGAAGGAGCAGTGGCAAGCGAGGAAGCTGGAGGAGGATCTGCAAGCGCGATGCGAGCAACGGCGGCGAGCTGATCGAAACCGGCACGCTCGTAATTGCGCTGCAACGAGCGCTCGGCATAGAACTCGACGGGCAGCAGGACCGCGATCAGCAGGGCGAAAAAGGCAAAACCGAGTTTCCAGAAAAGATTAAGCCGCACGGGTTTCAAACAGGTAGCCCGCGCCCCGGACGGTTTTCAAATGCACGGGGTTTTCCGGATCGGATTCGATTTTTTCACGCAAGCGGCGGACGTAAACGTCCACGCTGCGCGGCGTAACGAAGCGATCCGTTCCCCAGACCGCATCGAGCAATTGATCCCTGGTAAAGACGCGGTTTGGGCGCGAAGCAAGGTAATAGAGCAGCCGGAATTCGAGCGTGCTGAGCGGTACGGGTTTCCCGGAATGGCTGACGCGATAGGACGCCGGATCAATGGCCAGCTTGCCGATCTCAATGGTGCGCGGCGCGTCGCTGGGCGGCTCGGCACGGCGGAGCAGCGCCTTGACGCGCGCGAGCAGTTCGCGCGGACTGAAGGGCTTGGTCACGTAATCGTCGGCGCCCATTTCCAGGCCGACGACGCGGTCGGCTTCCTCGCCACGCGCCGTGAGCATGAGAATGGGCAAACGATTGAGCGAATCATCCCGGCGAATCTCCCGGCAGATTTCCAGGCCGGAAAGTTTCGGGAGCATGAGGTCGAGAAGCAGGAGATCCGGCGGCGTTTTTTTCAAGGTGCTCAGGCCGGTGCTGCCGTCTTGAGCAGAGCTGACCTGAAAGCCTTCGTTAGCGAGATTGTAGCGGACCAGTTCGACGATATCGCGGTCGTCTTCGATAATAAGGATGCGTTTCATGCCGATTGAGCGTACCGCACGCCGGCTTGGCGGCAGTGTACCGTAGGACGGCGATTTGCGATAGGCATTGGGAAGAATCTGATCACTCGGGATTTGACGTAACACGCCTGATTGTCGCAGGTGCAGTGTCCATTATGATAACGCAGGGCTTACATCAATGTGAATGTAGTGTTAAAGCCCATAAAGCCTGTTGCTGCTTCTAATTGCCACTTGAGGTTGTGAAGGCCAGCGCGAGGAGCGTTTTTTGCTCCAATTCATGGGCCTTGGCGGAGCCGGTGGCCGGGCTGGCGCTGGCGGAACGCTTGACGGAGCGAAAATTGAGCCCCCTGGCTTTCGCGAGGCGTTCGAACCGCGGCAAAATATAGCCTGCCGCGCCCATGTTGCCGGGTTCTTCCTGAACCCACACTATCTCGCGGGCATTGGGATGCTCGTCGAGGGCGGCGGCAATTTCCGTGCGCGGAAGCGGGTAGAGTTGGTCGAGAAAGAAAATGGCGGTATTCGCGTCCTTACGACGGCGGCGTTCGTTGCGCAACTCGTGGCCAACTTTTCCGCTGGCAATCAGGATGCGGCGGGCGTCCTGCACTTCGCGGTCGGGAACCAGGGGCAGGAAGCGCGGCTTCGTAAATTCTTCAATGTTTGAGCTGGCATCGGGATGGCGCAGCATGCTCTTGGGGGTGAAAACGATAAGCGGCTTGCGCCACACGCGGCGCACTTGGCGGCGCAACATATGGAAATACTGCGCGGCGGTCGAGGGCTGGCAGATCTGTATGTTGTCTTCGGCGGCGAGCTGCATGAAGCGCTCGAGGCGCGCGCTGGAATGCTCTGGTCCCTGGCCCTCGTAGCCGTGGGGCAAGAGCATCACGAGACCCGCCGGCAAATTCCACTTATCTTCACCCGCGCTGATGAACTGGTCGATGATGACCTGGGCGCCGTTGGCAAAATCGCCAAACTGCGCTTCCCACAAGACGAGCGCTTCGGGATAGTCGCGGCTGAAACCGTATTCGAAGCCGAGGCAGCCAGCCTCTGAAAGCGAAGAGTTGTAAATTTCGCAGAAAGCCTGTTGCTTGGAGAGATGCGAGAGCGTGAGGTAGTTGTGCTCCGTTTTCGTGTCAATCAGAACGGAGTGGCGCTGGCTGAACGTGCCGCGCTCCGTATCCTGCCCCGTAAGGCGCACGGGATTGCCTTCGAGAAGTATGGAGCCGAACGCCAGCATCTCGGCAAAACCATAATCGACGGCGCGCTTGCCATGCCCCATTTCCGCGCGCTGTTCGAGAAGCTTCGCGATTTTCGGATGGAGGTGGAATCCCTCGGGCACGCGGACGAGTCCGTCGGTGATTTCCGCGAGTTTTTCTTGCGGGAGGCCGGTATCGACCTCATATTCGGGTTTGTAGCGGCCGTGCTGATAGGGGGCCCAGTATTCCGGGAGTTTGCGCAGGTGCGGTATTTTTCTTATTGCGCGCGCCTTGCTCTGCTCCTCTTCGTATTCCTTGCGGATTCCCTCAACCATCAGGGAGGAGTCGATGCCGGTGTGTTCGGCGTAAATTTTCCAGAGCGGAGCGTGATCCTTGATGCGCTCGTAAAGGAGCGGCTGCGTAATGGTCGGATCGTCGACTTCGCTGTGTCCGTGACGGCGGTAGCCGATGAGGTCCACCACGACGTCACTGCCAAACGTGGCACGATATTCCGCGGCAAGTTTTCCGATACGCACGACCGCGTCGGGGTCTTCGGCGTTGACGTGGAAGATGGGCACGGACTGGCGCTTGGCGATATCGGAGGCGAACCGCGAAGAATGCTCCTGCGCAGGCTTCGTGGTAAAGCCGATCAAGTTGTTCACGATGATGTGAATTGTGCCGCCGACGGTGTAGGCCTTGAGATCAGCGAGATTCAGCGTCTCCGCCCAGATGCCTTGGCCCGCGAACGCCGCGTCGCCGTGCATGACGATGGGGACGACTTTGTTTTGCGTTTCTCGTGAGCGGTCGACGTAGGGTCCGCGCAGACCGTAGCGGGTTTGCTTCGCGCGCACCCGGCCCACGGCCACCGGATCGACAGCCTCCAGGTGGCTTGGATTCGAAACAAGATGAATGCCAATCTCTTTGCCGGTGCTGGTGACGTAAGTGCCTGTGGCGCCCACGTGGTACTTCACGTCGCCAGCGCCGAGAACGCTGCGGGGATCGACGTCTTCAAAACCAGCAACCACTTCATGCGGCGTCTTGCATGCCGCATGGACCATTACGTTCAGACGGCCGCGGTGACTCATGGCCATGATGGATTCGACCGCGCCGTGCTCGCCCGCGGTGTCCAGGATGGAATCAAGCAGGGGAATCAGCGCCGTAACGCCTTCGAGCGAGAAGCGCTTGGTGCCCAGATAACGCGCTTGCAAGACTTGCTCGAAAAGATCGGCGCGAATCAGCCGCTCGAGGATTTTGTGTTGATCGACTTGGCTTGACGGAGATTCGAGGCGTTCGGCGATCCAACGGCGGCGTTCCGGCTCCTGCAGATGCATGAAATCAGCGCCGATGGTATTGCAGTAGATGGCGCGAGCTTCTTCGGCGACTTCGCCGGTCAGTCCTTGCAGGTCGGCGTACTTCAGCGGCTCAAACACGCCCAGGGGATCGAGGGTTGCCTCCAGGTAGCCCCATCGGCGGAAAGCGTCGAACACGCGCTCGCTCTCTTCGTTGCCGGGTGCTTTCGCAAGGCCGCCCGTCGCAGGTTTCTTGGCCGCCTTCGGCGTTTTTGCGGGGCGCTCTTCTTCCAGTGTTGTACGGTGTGCCATAAATTCAGCTCTATGAACCTTCTATTTTGCCACAGAACGAAACGAGGCGCTTGGGAGCCCCTATCGAGTTTTCCAAGCGAACTTATTAGATGCACTCCAGCGCCACACGAATACAATGCGGAGGCTGTGTTTGGATATCTCATAAAGCGCGCATGAGAGATTCCAAGCGGGGGACGATTCCGCGCCGAATTTCGACATATGGGAGTTTCTTTTTTGAAAAACGCAAATTAGAATGCGCCGTATCCCAACAAAATGGTGCCTGAGGCTAACGAGGTTGATGATGGACTTAGAACGTCGCAGAAGACTGGTTGAGAAAATCAAATCTACGTCGTGGAAACCGAGCCGGAATCCGGGGCCGACGGTAACACTGGAAGAGTTTTTTGAAGGAAACGATGATTCCGGAAGCATCGGATGCAACCTTGTGCCGACGCCCAGTCCAGCGGACTTTTATCGCATTCTGAGCGAGATACGATCAAGAAACGATGTGCAGGACGTACTAGTGGAAATTCGAGACATGGAAGACACCGAAGGGATTTGGCCATTCTCGGATACAGTTTTTGTCCTCACGAGTGCAACTCCGGAAGACCTAAAGAAATGGCTTAAGCCGCTGTCGCCGGATGAGGTGGGGCATTTCCCGGCTGAGCACATACCGAAAGATCTGCCCCCTGCCAATCCTGGCATAAATGTGTTCGGCGCCTGGTGGGACTGACAATTCCAGAAAACTGAACTTTCTCGATTGAAGCACCTCTTGACCCTTGACCTCGCATACCTTATCCCCAGCCTCTGTCGCTCTACAGACTTCGAACAAGAGAATAGAGTCGGTGGGCGATTTCGTCTGGAGCCGTGCCTTGCGGAAATGTGACTGGAGTGCCGATGCGGACGGTGATCTCGCCAAGGTGCGCGAGGCGGCGGTGTTCACGCTTCATCTGCCAGACGCCGTCGAGGCGCATCGGGATAATCGGGATGCCAAGATTCTCGGCGAGGAGCCCGATACCGCTCTGGAAAGGAGCCATGCGGCCATCTTCGGAGTTGTTGACTTCGCCTTCAGGAAAAACCAGCACGCTGTAGCCGCGGTCAACGGATTCGCCGGCAAAGCGGAAACTTTCGCGGAAGCCGGAAAGCTGAGGCAGCGGAAAAACGTTGAAGAGCAGCGTAGCGAGCCAGTAGCCGAGCTGATAGGCCCAGCGCCGGGCGAAGAACCAATCGCGCGGTGGACGGCGCATGTTTTGCAACGTTTCGCCGCCCATGGCCGTGGCGAGGCGATGGCGGAATCGTGGCGGCAGCGCGGCGAGTATCAGGCCGATATCGGCGCGGCGGGTGATGTGGTTTGAGACGATCAGCACGGGCCCGCGCAAGCCGCGAAGATTCTCGCGGCCCACGATGCGCGGGTGGCCGAGGATCTGCGTGGCGGGCCAGACGAGAGCGTAATAAACAGCGAGCCGCAGCCAGCGAATGGGTTCGCGCTGCGTCCAGCGCGGATAGGTGTATTCGGTGCGGCGTGCGGCTGGCTGTTGCAAGACGCGCTCGACATCGGCAATGGTTTTGGCTTCGGCGAAGGCGGTTTCGTTTAGTTCCACGTGAAACCTTTCCTCCAGGGCGCTCAACAGTTCCACGCGGTCGAGGGAGGAGAGGTTTAGCTGCTGTTCGAGGTGACTTTCGCCACGCGAGCCTCCAACTGTCGAACTATTAAAGCGTTCCAGTAGCAGGTCGAGCGCGCCGCGTGGCGAGGGGGGCGGACTAAAGTCCGTCCCTACACTCTGGTGGGCAGCGACTTGCCCTCCGGCAAGGATTTGCGCTGTGTGGGCAGCAATGACAGGAAGGCGCGGCTTGCCCGTGGAAGTGCGGGGAAAATCAAAGTCGGGCCAGACGACCCAGCCGTGCATCCGCTGATACTCGGCAAGCGAGGCGTTCGCGCCTTCGATGGCGGTTCGTGCAGCGTCATTTCTTAATTCCTTTGGATGGGCGCCTGCGGCGGCGGGCTGCGCCCCATTCGGCACGAACGCTTCCATCAACAAGACCGCGCAAGGCTCCGCGTTGCCAGCGCGTTCGAGTGGAATGACCGCGCAATCCTTGACGCCGGGCTGTTTGCGGAGTGCGGCTTCGAGGTCTTCTGGATAGACGTTGAGGCCGGCTGGTGTGACGATGACGTTTTTCTTGCGTCCGCGAAAACGCAGATTGCCTTCGGCATCGAGTTCGCCGAGGTCGCCGGTGCGCAGCCAGTCTTGCTGCTCCGCCAGCCGCATCGCTCCTTGTTCCCAATAACCGCCGGAAACATTTTCTCCGCGCACGAGAATTTCGCCGTCTTCGGCAATGTGGAATTCCCGGCCGGGCAGAATTTTCCCGACGGAGCCTTCCGTTGCGCGAAACGGGTGATTCAAGCTAATCAAAGAAGCGGTCTCCGTCATCCCATAACCTTGAACGACGGCATAACCCATGCTCTTGAAGAAATTCTCGGTCTCATTCGGAAGAGCCGCGCCACCGGAAATAAATGCCCAAAACTTCCACCCGAATCGGCGGTGGATTCGGCGGAACATCCACGCGCGCTTTAGAAATTTTCTCCCCTTCGCGCTTTCAAGTGTGCGATTAAGCCATTGCGACTTGCCCCGGCCTTCGAATTCCCTCTCGATTCCAGCATAGAGAAGATCCACCATGCGCGGAACGGCGATGAGCGCGGTGCCACGTTCTTGTTTGATAGTTCGAGTGATTTCGCCTGGATTGCTGGATGGCTCGAAAATAACCGCGGCTCCGAGAAGCGGCGGAACGAACAGCGCCATGAATTGTCCGAAAACGTGGCTCAATGGAACGAGGGTGACGAAGCGCAGCGGGTGAAACCATCGCTCGTATTTGCGATACTCATCGATGCCGCGCTCCAGCGGCTCGAGGTTCGCCAGAAAATTACCGTGCGTGAGCACCACTCCGCGTGGTTCCGCCGTTGTCCCCGAAGTGTAAAGAATCTCGGCAATGGTGCTGCGTGTGGATTCATCTCCCGGATCCACACCCGCATTTGGGGCCGGCGGAGGACTTGCGACAACATCCTTAAGATCGTTGATAATCATCGACGGTGCCGCACCGGGCAGCTCCATCTGCTGGCGGTCGCGCAAAATGAGCTTCACCCCCGCATCTTTGATTACCCGTTGAACGAACTCGGGGGACGCGGTTGCGTCCATCGGGACAACCACGCCGCCACGCGACAGGATCCCCCAGAAGCAGGCGACCCAATCGCTGGAGTTGGGCCCCCACAGAAGGACGCGATCGCCTGGGCCAACCCCGCGCCCGGCAAGCGCATAACTCCAAAAAAGGACGCGGGCGTAAAGCTCCGCGTACGTCAGCTTTTCCCGACGGTAGCCGCGTCTTTGGATGACAGCGGCATCGGCGGCGAAACGGGCGAAATCAGCGAAAAGACTGAGAAGATTCTTTCGGGGCATAAGCGCAGCAGTTTCTTTGCCTCGGATATGGGTTGATTCTACCCCTGAAGTGGTAACTAAGGCCTTCAGGCCGGCTGGACTGCCCGTTTGCGCATGAGGAAGCATAAGGCACCAAAGTGCACTTGCCGTGCCACGAAGGAACAGGCCCTTGCATCTCAGTAAAAGCACCCGAGCAGAATTCTCTGGTTCTCGGTTACAATAGTGGCTTGTGGTCTCTGTGCTACGAGGGGATCCTGGGGGCTCATGTACGCCCCTAACCATTTTCGGAGATAAGCGGGAAAGATGCCGGTACCGATTTCACAGATGTGGACGGTTGCAACCTATGTCCTCAAGCAAAAGCTGAAGGGGCGCAAGCGCTACCCGTTCGTGCTGATGCTTGAGCCGCTGTTCCGCTGCAACCTGGCTTGCGCGGGGTGCGGCAAGATTCAATATCCCGCGCACATTTTGAAAACCGACTTGAGCCCTGAAGAATGCTTCAAGGCCGTGGACGAGTGCGGCACACCGATGGTTTCGATCCCCGGTGGCGAGCCACTGATGCACCCAGAGATCGACAAAATTGTCGAGGGCCTGGTCGCCCGGAAGAAATACATCTATCTCTGCACCAATGCCCTCCTGCTGAAGGAAAAACTCCATCTTTTCAAGCCTAGCAAATACCTGACGTTCTCCGTGCACGTCGATGGGCAGAAAGAGCACCACGATTTTTCTGTTTGCCGCGAGGGCGGCTACGAACTGGCCATCGAAGGCATCCGCGAAGCCGTGAAGCAGGGCTTTCGCGTCACCACGAACACCACCTTGTTCGACGGCGCCGATCCGAAGAGTGTCCGCGCATTTTTCGACGAAATGATGGAGCTGGGCGTCGAAGGCATGATGCTTTCGCCCGGCTACTCCTACGATAAAGCGCCCGACCAGAAGCACTTCCTCGGGCGGGCTCGCACGCGGCGCTTGTTCCGCGCCATCTTGTCAAATCGCAAAGCGAGCTGGCAGTTCAACCAATCGAAGCTGTTCCTCGAATTTCTGATGGGCAAGCGAACCTACGCTTGCACCCCGTGGGGCATGCCGACGTATAACGTGTTCGGTTGGCAAAAGCCCTGCTACCTGCTGCAGGACGGCTACGTGGACACGTTCCAGGAGCTGCTCGACACCACGGAGTGGCAGAATTACGGGACGGAGTCCGGCAATCCCAAGTGTGCCAACTGCATGGTGCACAGCGGTTACGAGGCTTCGGCGGTGGATCATACCTTTAGCGGCTTGCGTGGACTATGGGCGACGGTAAAGGCAGAGTTGTCCACCAAATACAACGACTCCGATGCGCTCGCGATGTTGAACGAGCCTGCAAAACCTGTGCACTCCTACAATCCGCTCGTGCAAATTCAATCGGACAAGAGCCAGCTTGAGGAGACGCGCGCGTGACGGGTCCGCGCCACGCCGACCGCCCTGGCCACGTCGCTGCTTTTACGAGCGCCAGCACAACTGAAAACTCTCCGCTAGATCCCGATACTTTGGAAGTAGCCCCCGGCACCATTCATGAAAGCGTGCAAGGTTGGGTGCCCAAACTGGCGACGGAAGAAGAGTTGCGCATCGCTCTGGAAAAAGCCTTCGACTATCGTGGCGATGTTACCTTAACTCTCAAAGACAATTCAAAAATCGAAGGTTATTTGTTCGATCGGACGACGGGCTCATCCCTCACAACCAGTTTTGTGAGAGTTTTGCCCAAAGATTCGCAACAAAAATTGAAAATTGCCTATGCCGATATTGCGGCACTCGCTTTCACCGGCCGGGACACCGCCGCGGGAAAGAGCTGGGAGGCTTGGGTCGGCAAGTACTGGGAAAAGAAGGCTACGGGTGAGGGCGATTTGAGCCTCCAGCCTGAATCCCTGGAGTAAGCGTCTCGTAACACTGTCGCGGGTCACTTCGAATATCTGGCATTCCATAACCAGTTCATTTTCATAAACTTAGATGGTCAACTGGGGATTCCGTCCCCGGCCCGGGGCCGTGGACAAGGGCCACTTTTTGTGGTACTATCTACATAGCGTTTGTTGCTCTTGTATTACCTTTTGACTCGTTCGAGGCTCTGCAAGGAAATCCTTTGCGGTCACCGAGAAACGGACCGAGAGACGCAACGCAATTCCAATATCGTGAACTCCGGCCCGGTCGGAGTTGCGCGTGTGAGGCTGGACAGTGAAGGAACAAGGAACAGTGAAATGGTTTAATGCTTCAAAAGGCTTCGGATTCATCCAACGCCAGACGGGAGAAGATGTTTTCGTGCATTTCTCCGCGATCGCGATGGAAGGATACAAGTCGCTCAACGAAGGTCAAGCCGTGGAGTTTGAAGTAAAGAAGGGCCCCAAGCGCCTTCAGGCTGAGAACGTTACCAGCCTCTAGTCTCCGACGGGAAAGCCCCCCTTTTTCACAGATGGCGGTTCGGGGGCTTCTCTTCCAGGAGATTCGAATCGAGATTATCAGCGAGAGCGGTCAAGGAGGACGTTGTGCAAGTAATGCAGGAAGGTCAGACCATTAAGCATGAAATGTACGGCCTGGGAATCGTGACGGCTTCCGACCAGGAACGCACCGCGGTGGATTTTGACGATCATGGCGCCAAGCTGTTCGTAACCAGCATCATGACCGCCGAATTGATCGGCGAAGCGCCCGCGACTCCGCCAAAGACCAAGCGCCGCCGCAAAGCCTCCACCGCAGCCAAGGCCGCCAAGAAAGCCGCAGCCGCAACAGCAGCCGCCAGCCGCTCGTAGTTTTCTGCAAAATCCATTAGGACATCCCGACGCCAAACCGGCGCCCGGGTCCGCCCGCTTGGATTTCTAACTCAAATCGTGGAGGTTGTGATAGCTTCTGGCCTATGAAGCGCTTCATCATCCTTCTCGGAGTCATCCTGCTGGTTTTCGGAGTCATCGGACTAGTCCACCCAAATTTCAACTATCACAAGCAAGAAGAAGTAGCGAAACTCGGCCCCATCAAAACTACCGTTGACGAGGAAAAAACCGCGCAAATCCCGCCCGCGGTCTCAATCACTTCGCTGATCGCGGGCATTGTACTAGTTGTCTTCGGCCCGCGCATGAAGCGCTAGTTTTTGCTATTGCTGCTCTCCGTTTCTAGTTATTCGAGAACACCCCACAGTTCCGCCACTTACCGCTACGCTTCGCGACATTCCAAATACATTGACTTCCCGGAACTACAAGGTTAAAGAGGAGGAACAGAAGTTCTGTGTCCGGGGCCGTGTTTCAAGACGGAGAGTAAGATGAAAAAAGATACTCCGAAGTACGCCTTGGGCCTCGCAGCGCTCTTTGGATCTCTTTTCAGCGGTTCTACGCCATCACAGGCACAAAACACGCCAGGCGTCACCGACAAGGAAATCGTTATTGGCTCGTGCTCTGCGCTGGAAGGGCCGTCGCATTTTCTGGGTACGGAAACGGTGGCGGGTGCGAAAGCCTACTTCGCCATGATGAACGATGCCGGCGGCGTGGACGGGCGCAAACTGAAACTCATCTCCTATGACGACAGCTACGATCCCACGAAAACGGAAGCGTGCTTCAACCGCCTGCTCGAACAGAAAGTTTTCGCCCTCGGCTTTTTCGTAGGCACTCCCACCGCCGTAAAGTACATTCCAATGGCGGAAAGCAACAAGATCCCCTTGGTCGGGCTTTTCACCGGAGCGCAGACGCTGTATGTGCCGCTGCGGCACTGGGTAATAAACGTTCGCGCGTCCTATTTTGACGAAACGCGAGAGCAAATCGACGGCCTGTGGGGAACGCTGGGCTACAAGAAAATCGGGGTGATCTATCCCGAGGATGCCTTTGGCGCAGCCGTTCTGGAAGGCGTGAAGGCGGCGTTGAAAGCCCATGCCGCCGAACCGATTGCCGTCGCGTCCTACCAGCGGCAGACGGCGCAAGTGGGTGGAGCGATCGACACCGTGAAGGCGGCGAATCCCGAGGCGGTTGTAGTGGTGGGACCCTCGAACACCGTGGCGCCAATCCTCAAGCAGTCGCACGCCAAGGGCTGGAAGCCGCTCTTCCTGACGGTATCGTTCGTCGGCACGGATGAACTGATCCAGGAAGCGGGCTCGGACGCGGAAGGCATGGTAATCACGCAGGTCGTGCCGCCGTATTACCTGACGGAGTTCAAGACGGTCGCCCTCTATCGCCGCACTCTGGCGAAATTCTTCCCCACCGCGCAGCCGAACCTTGTAAGCCTGGAGGGCTTCGTCGATGCGATGGTCCTGGTGGAAGGCTTGAAGCGCGCCGGAAAAGAGTTAACGCGCGAAGGGCTGATTCGCGGCATCGAATCCATCCATGAACTGGATCTGGGTCTTGGCCCGCAGCTCAAATTGGATTACGGCCCAAAAGATCACAAAGGCTTCGACCACGTGCTCCCCACCGTGATTCGTGGCGGCCGCGCCGTCCCCTTCACCGATTGGTCCACCGCCGCGCCCAAATAGCCTTAGAAGCGAGCCTCTCAGGCCAGAGCGGCAGGGACCCCTAGAATAGGCAGCGGATCAGTTTCCGATTACGACTTACCACTCAAGTGAAAGTGAATCGGTAAACACTAGGGCGTTTGTCGGTACTAACCCGACTGACGAGCTGATAACTTCCGGGTTGCCCGTCATCTGTCCGCAAATTTGCAGCAAGCGCCAATCCAGGCAGCACGAAGAGCATTCCGGACTATAATCTGCCAATGTCATTACCAGGACAGTCGCTGGACATGCGCCTTCTGGTTGACCGAATTCCTGCGTTTACGTGGTCAACTCATCCGGACGGGTCCGTGGAGTTCGTGAATCAAAGATGGCGTGAATACGCGGGTCTTTCTGCTGAGGAATCGCAAGGTTGGGGCTGGCAGGCGGCAATCCATCCCGAGGATTTACCGTCACTCATGGAAAAACAGCGGGCGCTGTTGCGCTCTGGAGAACCAGGTGACATCGAAGCGCGCATGCGCCGACATGATGGGGTCTTTCGTTGGTTCCTCATTCGTTTCGAACCCTTCCGCGACGAAACCGGGAAGGTCGTTATGTGGTACGGAGTAAGCGCTGACATCGAAGACCTCAAGCAGAGTCAGGAGAGACTGCGGGAGGATGAACGCGAACTTCGGCGGATTACCG